>ERZ1034952.196-NODE-196-length-55845-cov-36.609034_pt1 | contig 55845 bp, 47 predicted proteins | sample MGYA00520625_ERZ1034952 | MGnify/ENA primary metagenome ERZ1034952 (study PRJEB33766, sample SAMN09781773) | gut metagenome | biome: gut microbiome | host: Homo sapiens | place: Madagascar | study: EMG produced TPA metagenomics assembly of the PRJNA485056 data...
CAAAGTCATTTTAGTGCGATTTAGGGCATTTATGACTGAGACTTTTGAGAGACATTGCTCAAATCAAAATCGTAACTAGGCATTATCAGTTTATTCGTTTGTTAATTCTTTTAATGTTTCTAATATGTTGTTTCTGTTAACAATAAGTCTGGTATTTTTTTCTCTAATAAGAATTTCAACACTGTTTTGTTTGACTGTTTTCGGACTAACAATTATCCTAATTTTCATTCCCAATAAATCTGCGTCTGAAAACATTTGTCCTGCACGAATTTCTCTGTCGTCATATAGAATATCATAATCATATGATTGCAATTCAGAATATAGGTTATCTGCAAATTCTTTTACTTCATTAATATCAGATCTCAGGCAGCATAGCTGCAAATCCCATGGTGATATTGAAAGTGGCCATATTGGACCGTGTTCATCGTGGTGTTCTTCACATATAGAAGCAACCAGACGACCTACTCCTATACCATAGCATCCCATTAATGGATTAAAACTGTTTTGACCGATAGTTGTTGTCATATCCATTTTCTTGGTATATTTATTTCCTAATTGAAATATATTTCCAACTTCTATACCGTTCTTAAGTTCAATTCTATTTTTATTACATTTTGGGCATAAGCAATCTTCGTTAATTTTAGCCACATCAATAAAATTAACTTCATTAACGTCTCTATTAATATTCAATCCTATATAGTGTTCATCAATAGAATTTGCACCACATACTAAATTTTGTTCATATTCCAATGATTTGTCATAGTATATTTCAAATTTGTCAGTATCTAATCCTACCGGACCGATAAATCCTGCTATTAAATCATTAGAATAATCTAAATTTGCCGGAACGATATCCTCTTTAAGTAAATTTCTCAGCTTAGTTTCATTTACAGTCATATCTCCTCGAATGAAAATAATTATATATTTATTACTGCTTATTCTACTGTAAACTACAGCTTTACAAATTTTTCGTTCACTACAACCCAATACATTGTGCAAATCATCTATTGAACGCAAATTTGGTGTACTGATTTTCACTAATTTCTCTTGTTTTTCACTTGATATGTTTTTCACATAATTACAAGGTGCTGTTTCAACATTTGATTTATAATCACATTCTGAACATATAGCAATTGTGTCTTCGCCTATATCTGTAAGATACATAAATTCGTGAGATACTTTACCACCCATCATACCGGAATCGGATTCAACACATATAACATCGGATAATCCAACTTCATCAAAAATTTGATTATAAACATCTAAACATTTATAGTAGTATTCGTTTAGATTTTCTTCTGTTAAATGGAATGAGTAAGCGTCCTTCATACAGAACTCTTTTACTCGTATTAATCCTGCTCGTGGTCGTGCTTCATCTCTAAATTTAGTTTGTATTTGATAAATCATAAAAGGATAGACATTTGGATTTTTTCCAAAATCCTTAACTAAATGTACTGCTGCTTCTTCATGAGTCATACCTAATACCATGTCTGTATTGTTTCTGTCTTTGAATCGTACTAATTCTTCTCCGATACTATAATATCTATCAGATTTTTTCCATAAATCAGCAGGCATAACAACTGGCAGTTTTACTTCCTGTCCGTCTAGTTTATCCATATATTTACATAAAATAGCTTCGATTTTTTTGGTAATTCGTACCAGTGGATAATAGTTTGAAAAAATACCACTCGACATTTGCTTGATGTACCCACCTCTTATTAATAAACTATAACTAATAGTATTGCTGTCAGATGGATTTTCTCTAAACCTTTCGCCAATAATTTTTGATACTTTCATAATTTCCCTCCTATAAAAAATAAAATCCTAGACTAAATAAATTAGTCTAGGACGATTATAACCGCGGTACCACCTAAATTCAGATAAACTGCTCTTTTAATACATCAATCAATGTATTTCCTCTATAACGGTAGGACTCCGATAAGTCTTAATAGGCTTTTAGCCGTTTGACTACTGCTCAAAGATAGGTTCAATGAATATCTTTTTCTAGACTCTCAGCATATGTCTATTCTCTGTAAAAAAATCAAATTCATTTACTATTTCTTATCATAGCATTTATAATATTCCATTATTTATTATCATTATATATCTTTTTACTAAAATGTCAAGTTAAACATTTTATTTATTGTCCTATCAATATTTTTATAAACATATCTTTTCTTTGACAAATCGTCTAAACTGTTCAACACTTTTATTAAATCATTAATGCAAGAAACCTTAGTTAATATGTAATCTATTGTGTTTATATGAGTATTAAATGTTGATGAAATAAAACTTTTTAAATTATATCCGGATCTACCGAATATACTATTATAACGGTATATTACCCCTAATATTTCAATAATATTATAATTAGCGTCTAAGTATTTGTTTAAATAATTTGTGCAAATTTCAGTTGGTAAATTACCAGCACCCCGTCCAATTGCAGATTAAAAGATAATAATCAGCCGAATTTTTAAAGAGGTTTGCCCCAAATGTTAGGGCAAACCTCTTTTCACTCTAAGTTCCTTTAATCACTGTTGATAAATCGGAAAAATATTTACTGATGGATAAATACGGAAGTTTTAAACAACATTCTTTTTGTAGTGCGCCACAACAGGAGCCTTTTTATTTAACAAAGTAAAGTTAATAATATGAGAGCAATACAATTTTTTGTTATACAAGCCCTACATCCTCAACTACTTCATCATTATAAACATAAACCCTGTTAACACGAGCAGGTATTCTGCAAGGGAGTTCGTAATTGAAAGAGTATGCGCTGTCTGACAATTCTTCTATGGAAATGTGAGCGCCATTTTGAGTGCCGACTATAACAACTTCATCGTTTATATTACAATCAATATCGCTGACATCCACCATAAATTGGTCCATACAAACTCTGCCGAGAATTTTTGCATATTTGCCGTTAATAATAACCTTGCCTTTGTTAGAAAGACAGCGAGGGAAAGCATCGGCATAGCCGATAGGAATTGTTGCGACTTTGGTTGTTTTCTCGGTTATAAATGTGCCGCCGTATGAAATTTCCCTTTTGGGTTCAAGCTCTTTAATATGAGAAATCTTTGTATACCAGCTCATTATTGGCTCAATATCAAGAAGGCTTTTATCAACCTCCTCCGACGGATAAAGACCGTACGTAACAATACCCATTCTGCACATATCAAAATATTCGTCAAAATTCATAATACCGGCACTGTTGTTCAGATGCTTAATAGGTATTTCAATTTTTCTATCACTTAGCATCTTGCAAAATCGTTTATACTTGTTTCGCTGCTCAACAGCTTTTGACAAATCAGCTTCATCACTGGTTGCGAAATGAGAAAATATACCTTCTGCAAAAATGTTAGGCAACTCGGTTATGCGCTTGCAAATATCAGCACTTTCCTCGTTGACTTGAAATCCTATTCTGCTCATTCCCGTATCAATACAAAAATGATAAGGCATATTTTTATTTTGCTTTACTGCTTCGTTTGAAAGTGTAACTGCGTCATCATACGAAAAAATAGGTATTCGTATATCATATTTAACAGCCTTTTCAACATCAAACGGAAATACCCTTCCCAAAATCAATATCGGTGTTTTGATTCCCGCTTTTTTAAGTTCAATAGCTTCTTCAATGCATGCAACTCCGAAAAAGTCACACTTATCATCAAGAAATTTGCCTATCTCAACAGCGCCGTTACCGTATGCATTAGCTTTAATTACGCCGAGCAGCTTAATGCTTTTTGGAAGTTTATTGCGTACACTGTTATAATTATGTTCAAGCTTATTCAAATCAATCTTTAAATAAGTACGATGGTCCATTATTTTATCGCCTCGATTAAACTTACTGTTTCTATATTATTTTTTCTAAAAGCCTCGTTTAGCTTTTTGACAAATACAAGCGCTTTTTCGCTGTCGCCGTGAACACAAACAGAGTGTGCCTCAATATTAATTTCCTCGCCCGTATAGGCAACAACTTTTCCTGTTTGCACCATTTTAATAACCCTTTCGACAGCCAAATCCTCGTCTGTTATCATTGAGTTTTCAAGTGACCTTGCTCTAAGCGAGCCGTCCGCCTCGTATGCTCTGTCAGCAAAAACCTCGCTTGCATATTTAATTTTCTTTTCTTTCGCCGACTTAATCATTTGAGAGCCTGAAAGCGCCATTAAAATTAAATCTTTGTCATAATCAATAATTGCATCAACTATTGCGTCTGCCAGTTCTTTATTTTTTGCTGCTTGATTATACATTGCGCCGTGCGGTTTAATATGAACTATTTTGCCCGTGCTTCCAACAACATTACCCAAAGCCTCTAATTGAGCCAATGTGTAATCATAAACCTGTTTAGGAGTTACATCAAGATTTGTTCTGCCGAAATTTTCCTTGTCCGGATAACCGGGATGTGCACCGATATCAACATTATTATCAATACAAAGCTTTGCAGTAGCTTCCATCATATCGTGATTACCTGCGTGAAAACCGCAAGCAATATTAGCGCTGTTAATCAAAGGAATAATTTGTTCGTCATAGGCAGCGCCCTCACCTAAATCACAATTCAAATTGATTTTATACATATAATCACCTAATATTTTAAGTCAACATTTTTTATATCGGTTATAAACATATGACCCGGTGAATGTGTTATGGCAATTTCAGGCTTTGTTTGCATCACTGCGTTTTGCGGTGTAACGCCGCAAGCCCAAAACACCGGAACTTCCCCTTCGTTTATTGTTACGCTGTCGCCGTAATCAGGCTTCGTAACATCCTTTATGCCGATTGCTTCGGGATTGCCTATTTGTATCGGCGCACCGTGAACTCTTGGCATAGAGGCGGTAACATTAACCGCTTTTACAACTAAATCGTTTGGAATAGGTCGCATTGATACAACCATATTCCCGTGAAATTTACCTGACGGTTGAAGTTTGATATTCGTATTAAACATAGGCACATTTTTGTTTTCCTCAATATGCCTGACAGGAACGTCAGCTTCTAATAATTCACTTTCAAAGCTAAAAGAACAACCGATAAGAAAATACACAAAATCATCACGCCAATAATCGCTTATATCGGTAACTTCTTTTTCGAGAACGCCGTTTTTCCAAATTCTGTATTTTGGAAAATCCTTACATACATCGCCCTCACTCGCCATTGTTTTAAAACGCTTTGAGCCGATATCGCCGACCTCCAAAATCGGGCACGGCTTTGGATTTCGAACACAAAACAGTAAAAAGTCAAACGCATAATCCTTTGGCAAAATGCAAAGATTAGCCTGAGCATAGCCGTTGCACATACCTGATGTTTGGCAATTTATTTTGCCGTTTCTGATAAGTTTTTTCACTTCCTGCGGCAACATATTTGAATAATCCATAGGCACTCCTAAAATAATTTATCAATATACTTTTTTTGCTTAATTGCTATTTTTTCGGCAGTATTAACGTCAATAATCTCAAAGATGATTTTGTCCCCCGGTTTTGCTTGTGCAAGCTTTGGCAAATCTGCGCTTATCACTGTTGCTATTTTTGCATATCCGCCTGTTGTTTGGTGGTCTGCCATAAGCACAATCGGCATACCAGAATTAGTAATTTGTATTGAGCCAAAGGTAATTGCATCTGAAATTATTTCTAATTTTTCCTTGCCACGCAAAGCAATTCCCCACAGCCTTATACCCATTCTGTCAATATCAGAGGTAACGGTGTACTGTTGCTTTGAAAACAGTGCTAAATCATTTTCGCAAAACATATCGTCCTGCGGGCCTAATACTACCCTTGCTTTTATTATTTTATCATAAGTATTTTCCGAAAGTTCTCGCTTTTCGATATTTTTAATTTTGCCTGCTTTGCCGATTTTAAGAATATCGCCTGCTTTAAGCTTTCTTCCTTCAAAGCCGCCGACATTTATTTTAAGATTTGTTGAGGCACTGCCCATAAATAAAGGAACATCAAAGCCTCCCGCAACCGCAAGATAACATCTTAATCCTTGCTTAACACCCTTAATGCTTAAAATATCGCCTTTTTTTGCAACGTACGCTTTATTTGTTTTAATAGGCTTGTTATTAAGCGAAATATCAAAAATTCCGCCTGAAATCGCAAAAATATGCTCATCTGTAAACTTAGCCGTTATTCCGAGCATTGTCATTTCAATAACAGGTGCGTTAACATCGTTTTTGCAAAGTTTGTTTGCAATTTTTGTTGAATAGGCATCCATTACACCGCTTTGAGTAAAGCCATCTTTCATTACTGAAAATCTGCCTAAGTCTTGAATGGTTGAAAGCATACCTGCAGAAATAATTTCTATCATAATTCAACCTCGCTGACTGAAGGAGTGTAAGTGCCGTTTGCGACCTGTTTTTCTATTTCAAGATACTCTGCCTTATCTATACTGAAAAATTTGATATAATCGCCGGCTTTATACAATATAGGCGACTTTTTTGATTTGTCAAAAACTTTTACGGGCGTTTTTCCAATCAATTGCCAGCCACCCGGTGACGCAATAGGATAAATCCCTGTTTGCTCTCCTCCGATTCCTACAGCCCCTTCAAAAATTTCAAGCCTCGGTGTTTTTAATCTCGGAGTAAAAAGTCTTTCGTCCATACCGCCGAGATAGGCAAATCCGGGTAAAAATCCCAACATATAAATTAAGTAAGGCTTTGATGTGTGAAGCTTGATAACCTCTTCTCTTTCAAGAGTTGTATGGCTGCACACATTTTTCATATCCAAAGCAAACTCGTCGTCGTAGCACACAGGTATATTCCAAACCTTAGCCGTGCTTTTTACGTCGCACTCTTTGCCGTTTATAAGCGCTTCAACTTTCTTTTTTAGTTTCTTTGAGTTGATGATTGTGCAGTCGTAAAAAACAGTTAACGAAGCAAACGTCGGTACAAGCTCAACAATTCCGTCAATATGCTTTGCTTCTATTCTGTTGCAAAGACCGGTAACCTGACGGTTAACCTCTTCGCTTATTTCATTTTTAAATTGCACGGTAACAGCGCTGTCGCCGTTTTGCAAAAATGAATAAATCATTTAAAATATCCTTTTTTAATTGTTGTTTCAAACCATTTATCGGTTTTGTCCTCAACCGTGTGAGGATATTCAATAAGCCCACGCATAAGTGAAATAATCGGCAAAACAATATTTTTGCCAATTCCGTCAATGTAAGGTCTTGCTTCTCCGTACATATCAAGCATACCCGCTTTTGCCGCAGCATCCATAACTGCCGCTTCCTCTTTCTCGGTATGAAAAAGGTCTAAATCATTCAAAAGAAATGCCGTGCATGCCATAAGAGCATTCATACCCCAGTCACTTACAGTTGCTGTAATAATGTTGTCGGCAGCCGTATCTGCCAAAATACCAAAGCCTGTTCCTGCCTTGCAACCGCCCTTTTCAGCGTAAGGAATATATTTTCTTATATGTTTTTCAATAGTGCCCATACCAAGCTCATTGCCAAGGTCACCGATAGAAAGATTATAAATACCTCTGCTTTGACATTCCCTAAAAAGAACATCATATTTTGCCTCAATATCGGTTGTGTTTACACCTACTGCATTATGATAATATCCGTTTTTATTTCTGCCGGGTGCTTCATTAGAAATAACAGCGCACGGCAAGCCGTGAGAAAGTATTTCTTGCGTTTGTTCCTCTTCCTTGTTCTTATCCTTAGTAAATGAAACAATGCAAATGGTGTTATCGGGTATATTGTCAATATCATAAGTAACATTGACACCTAAAACCTCGCTCATAGCCTTAATGGCTTTTTCGCATTGCTCAGGCACTAACATAACTGGCTTTGCGCCAAATGCCCTTATAACAAATCTGGCAAAAACGGTAGATGAGATAATTCCGTCAGTCTCAGCCTCATTCCAAGGGAGAAGAATAAATCCCGTTAAAATAAAAACCTTTTCGCCCTTTTTAATATTTTTCACAAGTCCCTCTGCCCCATTGAGCGACAAAGGCTTTCCTGTATATTTGATTGCCCCGTCGTAGAGAATTCTGCAAACGCCGTAACCTCTCGGGTCAAGGTTCATAAGCCAATCAAGATTGTATCCGACATTAAGTTTGGTAAGCTCGGTTTTGTTCATTATTCTTTGCACTGCTCCTCAAAATCTTTAACTAAAGCGTCTTGAATTGTTTTCAACATTTCCGGCGCTTTTCCGCCTACCTTTTTGCCGTCAACGGTTTTAACCGGAATGCAGAAAGAACCTGTTGAATGAACAACAATTTCATCTGCCGACATTAATTCATCAAGAGTGTAATCTCTTTCTTCAACATCGTATCCAAGCTTTTTCGCAAAAGCAAGAAGCCTTATCCTTGCTGTTCCCGGAAGAACCATATCGTCAAGCTGGTGAGTAATAACCTTACCGTCCTTAAAAATAGAAACATTAGAGTGTGCACACTCCGTAACAATATTTCCTCTGTGGAAAATCGCTTCTTGGCAACCTGCTCTGTCAGCAGCGGTAGCGGCAAGGCAAGACGGAATAAGATTGAGTGTTTTGCAATTGCAATAATAAAATCTTTTGTCCTCATACGTAATAACATCAATCGGCTTATATGTATCCGCAACAGGGCAAGGCGTAAGTGTAATCCACAAATTGCCCTGCATATTTTCAGGATAAATGTGACCACGAAGCCCATTTCCACGGGTAACCTGCATATAAACAAATTGGTCGCCGTCATCAACCTTTTTAACAAGCTCTCTGAGCAATTTGTCAAGCTCGTCACGCTCTATCGGTATGTTCATACCGAGAAGTTTTGCGGAATTGTAAAATCTTGTAAGGTGCGCATCCATATCAAAAACAATATGATTATGAGCATACGTTGCATCATAAACACCATCACCAAACCAACAAACTCTGTCAAGCATCGGAATTTGCATTTTTTCAATCTCGTCATACTTACCGTTATAATAGCCTAAGTTTTTCATTATGAATACCTCCGTATAGCAAATCAGGGGTCTGCCTTGCAGACCCCATTGTCATTATTAAGATTAGCATATTTATATTTACATGTCAATAAAAAACAGTCAACATTAATTAAAATTTCTTTTATAATCATTCCAAAAAAAGATTAGATTATTGATAACTGCGACACTCGTGCTTATATAGGACTTTTTTCACAAATGTGTATATAATTTTATTGTAATGCTATTTACTATATGATATAATTACAATGCAAAAAATTATATTAGAACAAGATTTCAATAAATTACCTTAAAAAGGAATACATTATGAGCGATAAAACATCAACTTTAAAAAAGCCGATTAAAAACGGCAAAAAATTCTTTTTACTTTACAGTGCAGCTTTTTTAGTTTGTGCTGCTTTATGTTACTTTTGGTTTATAATAAATAAAAAGACATTAATTATTAACAGCGACGGCTGGAGGCAACACTTTGCCGCTTTTGTATATTTCGGCAAATACGGACGTGAAATTTTAGAAACGCTGTTTGAAACTCATAAATTTGTGTTGCCGCAATGGGATTTTTCAATAGGACTCGGAAGCGATATATTAACCACGCTTCACTTTTATGCTATCGGCGACCCGCTTGATTTGTTAAGCATTGCCTGTCCTGCCAAATATGCGGCATATCTTTACAGTCTTTTATCTCTGTTTCGTTTATATCTTGCGGGGCTTAGCTTCGGTGCTTTCTGTTTTATTAAAAAGCAAAATCACGTTTCAAGCGTAACGGTAGGCTCGCTTGTTTATGTGTTCACCTTATTTGGAATGTTCATAGTGTCGCATCACCCGTTTTTTGCTCTTCCTATGATATTTTTGCCGTTGCTGCTTCTCGGTGTAGAGCAAATTACGGCAGGCAAAAGACCGTATCTTTTTATTGTTACGGTATTTTTAGCAGCTATAAGTAACTTTTACTTTTTCTATATGCTTGCTTTATTTACCGCAATTTATACACTTATTTTGCTTGTTTGCAGATATCGTCATCGTGCAAAAGAGGCTTTTGGAGTTTTCTTTAAAATCGCAGGCAGTGCAATTTTAGGTGTGATTTTAAGCGCAATTATACTTATGCCTGTAATATTAGCCTTTATCGGCGACGGCCGTTCATCTGAGAGTTATGTTCATACCTGGATATACAGTATGGATTATTATCGCAATTTCTTAGCTTCTATGTTCTCCTCTCAAACAAAGTCCGGATATCTTACACATCTTGGGTATAACGCCGTTGCGCTTCCTGCCATTTGCGTTTTATTCTTTACTAAAAATAAAAGTTGGCGACCATTAAGACTAATATTTTTAGGTGCTACGGCTATGCTTCTTATCCCTGCATTCGGCTGGGCTTTTAACGGATTTTCATATATGGCTAACCGCTGGGTTTGGGCTTACGGGATGATTATTGCATATATTGTTGCAGTAACATGGCAAGACCTTTGCAAAATAGATATTCGCAAGGGCTTAGGCATAATCATAGCAATCGCAGTATATTCCCTAGCCGCCTTATTGCTGATGAATGAAATAAATCACAACATTATTTTTTCTCTCATAACAGCGCTGTTAATAGTAATCGTTTGTATGATTTTAAATAAATCGGCAAAGAAGCTTATTGCTCCCGTTTTAGCAGTAATCCTTGTATTTGCCTCATTTGCAGGCAATTCGGCTTATTTTTTCAGCAGTCACGGTAATAACCATATTACAAGATATGTAAGTTACGGTGCCGTCAACAATAAAATTAAGCGTTCTGCGGCGAGCAAGGTAAAAGAGGCGGCAAAAGGCGACGATACATTCTATCGCTACAGCGGCGGAAAAACACATTACAACGAAAGCACTTACGTCGGTATGAACGGTACTTCGTTTTATTGGAGTATGGAAAACAAAAATTTAGCCGAGTTTGTCAGCGAAACAGAACAGCCTGCCAATGCGGCATATATGTTCAGAGGATTTAACGATTCAGTTGCAATGAATGCCGTTACAAACGTTAAATATTATGTTAAAAACGAGAAAACTTCGATTCCCTACGGTTTTGAAAAGTTAAAAGGAAAAGTTTATCAAAATAAGAACGCATTACCGTTTGGTTACACAACAAATAACGTCATCAAAAAAGCCGATTATGACAAGCTTTCATCATTAGAAAAGCAGCAAGCGTTAATTCAAGGCGTTGTGCTTGACAATGTTCCAAGCGGTATGAACACGGTCACACCGACATTTACATATAAAAGTGTTCCTTATACCGTTATCGGCGGTAAAAACGTATCTGTAGACGGAGAAAAAATATACGTCTACAACAATAAAGGCAAGATAAAAATTCAGTTTTCAGGTGAAAAAAATCAGGAAACATATTTGCGTTATAAATTTAATAACTACAGCAATATTGATGAGAGCAAGAGTAATTCAGACAAAAAGCAAATAGGTAAAAGCACATCAAAACATACTTTGCCGTCTCAAATGAAAATGCGTTTTTCCTCTCAAACCGATGACGGCAAGAAATACAAAACCGATTTTGTCACCTGCTATTCATCTTCTTACGTGCGTTACACGGGTGCTAAAACATATCTTGTTGGGCTTGGCTATACCGAAAATGCAAAAAACAGTATTAAAATAACCTTTGATAAACCGGGGATTTACGACTTATCCGACATCGAGGTTCTTGAACAACCTATAGACCAAGCATCACAACAGATTGCAGACTTAAAAGCAGACACAATGCAAAATGTCAAAATGGGTAAAAACAAAATAACCGGCACAATTGATTTGCAAAAAGCAAAAATGCTCTGCATTTCCATTCCTTACAGCAAGGGTTGGAGCGCTACGGTCGACGGCAAAAAAGCTGAGCTTTTGCAAGCTGATACGGCATTTAGCGCACTTGCTTTAGACAAAGGAAAACACACAATAGAGCTTCAATATCACACTCCTTACTTAAAAGAAGGGGCATATATCAGCGCAGCCGGTGTTATCGCTTTTGCAGTTTTAATAATCATTACAGAAAAGCGCAAGAAAACGGATTATTTATCCTTAAATCAATAATATTTCCTATGGATGAATAAAACAAAACATTATTATTTTAATCAAGTGGCTAAAACTAAAGCTGTCTCGCTTAAACTGCGAGACAGCTTTTTATATACACAATAAATTTGAATTTAACAAACTCGGCGTTTGTGAAAGCAAAACAATTGCCAAACCGGTTGCGACGGTGGCAACGACAGCAATAATAATTGCTGTTTTTTTACTGAATTTTCGTTTCATCAGCTTGCAAATCAATAAAGCGCAAATTTCACAGAATGCTATAACTAAAATAATTATTGCAATCGATTTCCAAAGCCAAGACAATTCAAGCACAAATTTCATATACCGTTCTCCCCTCTCCGGCTTGTTTAAAGCGAAATAACAGCATTTTTAAGTTTAATTATATCCTTTTCGTCAGGGTGAGATAATGCGCTGTCAAAATTATCAATCAACATATCAAGATTAGCAGGTGCATTGGTTAGCTCTTTCATCTTAACATAGCGTTCTCGTACGGATTGAGGCATTTTGCCTTGGCACATATATTCCCCCACAACAACATTGCTCAAATCTAAAGACTGCTTAACCCGACTTAAAATTTTTTTGAAATACTCATCGCTTCCGCCAAATCCTGCTGTACCAAACAAAAATACTTTTCTGTTTTTCAGACTTTGCAAAAGTTTCAACGTATCACAGTCGGCAGTTCCCTTGTCCGTCCAAAAACCGATATAAAGCATTTCGGATTGAGGTATCTGTGTTTTTACATTGCCATAAAAGTCGCAATTTTCTTTTGGTAATACGTCATAAATCGCATCGGCAAGCATTTTTGTATTGCCTGTCAGGCTGCTCACTATTATTGAATATTTATAATTTTTCAATTTTCAAGACTTCCTTTACATTGTATTTTTTCACGTTCGTTATAAGCGGCAACATCATCATTTCCCCGCCGTAATATTTTCCGTTCATATTCAGGCAAACCTTGTTGTTAATAATTATAACTTTTTTAGTGAAAAAAACAATTCATACCAAGCAAAATTAACCGTTCATTCATAAAGTCAAAGCACTTATGCAAAAATAAAATCAAAAGTGGCACACTGCATAAAGAACAATTGCATTTTCGTTGACTATTTGCCTGCGATATAGTACGATATAGAAAATAATCATAGATAATAAAACGCAAACTTTAATTATTCATAAATTAAAAATCACAATAGGATAACAAAATAGAGGCACAAAAATGATTAACAAACTACACTTGGCAATGATAGATTTATACAGCGGAGATTCAAAAAGGATTCAGCATTTTTGCAAAGTCCACAGCTACGCAAAGCTGATAGCAGAAAATGAAAAAGTTGATGATAAAACTTTATTTATAATCGAAGCCGCTGCCCTCACTCACGACATAGGAATCCACACCTGCGAAAAAAAATACGGCAATTGCAGCGGTAAATTGCAGGAAAAAGAAGGTCCGAAATTGGCTGAAAATCTTCTTGCAATATTAGGATTTGATATTGAAACATCACAGAGAGTGCAATACTTAATAGCCCATCACCACACATACGACAATATAAACAGCATAGATTGGCAAATACTTGTTGAAGCAGACTTTCTTGTCAATATGTTTGAGGAAAGCCTTCCGAAATCGGCTGTGCAAAACGCTTATGACAAAATATTTAAAACTGCCTGCGGTAAAGAAATTTGCAAAAAAATGTTTTTAATTTGAACATATCTTAATTGTAAAAATTTTTCAATTGTAAAAGCGCATACTTTTCATAAACTATACTTGCAAGAGCGATTTGATATTATGTGATAAATATTTTGAAGAAAATTTTATTCAAAATATCAGCACGCTTTGCGAATTTTTGATAAGAGAGGTGTTTTTACAATGGCAAAGAATACAGTTCCTGAAGCTAAAGAGGCTCTTAACAGATTTAAGATGGAAGCTGCTTCAGAGGTTGGTGTTTTTTTGCATTAAAATTTTTCAAAACGCCCTATTTAAGCCACTTTCGAGACTCGAAAAATATGTATAGTGGGCGGTCAAACACATTAAAAACATAAAATTAACGAAAAAAGGTCTACATACCCATTAGAAAAAGCGTTGAAGAAAACAAAATATTCAACGCTTTTTTCACCTTTACAGCCAAAAAAATCAAAGTATGAAATATTGACATTAAGTGTATAATATAATATAATCAATATAAAGGAGGCGACAGTATGAATATTTTTAATGAATTATCCGCAAAATTTAATACCGATGAACCGATACTTATCGAGGATATAGAAAAAATGTATCCGCAGCGTTCACGCCCCTGGATTGATAAAGCAATCAAAACTTTGGTTGACGGCAAACAGTTAAAACGATTCTCAACAGGTGTTTACTACATTCCGAGAAAAACTGTTCTCGGTGATTCCGTATTAAATCCGAGAAAGGTTATCGCAAAAAAATACATTCAAAATTCGCAAGACATATACGGTTATCTCGGCGGCACCTCCCTGCTAAATTCATTTGGACTTACAACACAGGTACCGAATGTTATTACTGTCATTTCAAATAACGAATCAACCCGTGGAAGAAAAGTAGAAGTCGGTAACCAAAGCGTATATCTCTGCAAACCGCCGACAAAAATCACTAAATCGAATTTCAAAACGCTGCAATTTTGCGAACTCATTAGGTTGATTGACCTTGATAAATTGGACAGCATAGAAATAAAAAATCTTGAAAATTACATTAAAGAAAACAATATTTCACTCTCATCCATCAGCAAATACTGTTCCGTATTTCCCGATTCCGTATCCAGAAAAATATTAGGAGGCCCGTTAATTGAAAAACTTGCACAATGATAAAGAAACATTCAACGACATTTTAATTGCAACATCAAATGCTTTAGGTATTGAAATGGCAATCGTTGAAAAAGACTATTATGTTTCTTTACTGCTCAAAGAAATCAATAAAAACTATCCAGATATTATTTTCAAAGGCGGAACTTCACTGTCAAAATGCTATAAGATAATCAGCAGATTTTCTGAAGATATTGACATTGGTATCAATGCCGACAAAGCTACCGAGGGTATGCGTAAAAAGCTGAAAATTGCAATTAAAAAATCAATTGATGATTTAGGCTTACAACTTGATAACGAAGAAGAAATAATGACAAGAACTTATTTCAACAAATACCAAATCACCTATCCGATTATCGACAATACTTTCATAACAATCAAGCCGTATTTATATGTTGAAACTGCCGTGTTTATGAAGCCATTTCCTTATGAAATAAGGAAAGCTGACACTTATATTTATCGTTTTTTGAAACAGCAAAATTTAGATGACATCACCAAAGAATATGACTTAGAGCCGTTTGAATTAAAAGTGCAAACACTCACAAGAACATTCATAGATAAAATTTTTGCCATTGGTGATTATTATTTGAACGGCAATAAAGAACGCACATCAAGGCATTTGTATGACCTATACAAGCTCATGTCTCAAATCACATTTAATGATGAATTTTATGCGTTATTTGATGAGGTTAGAGAAATTCGTTCAACAGATTCCGCCTGCCCGTCGGCTAAAGATGACCAAAGTATTAAAAATATAATCGGCAAAATCATAAATGAAGATTACTTCAAAAAAGATTATAATGAAGTCACCTCAAAATTGTTGTTTGAGAATGTTGATTATAAAACCGTGAAAAATAATTTGGCAGAAATTTATAACAATTTGAAAGATTGATTTTAGTAAAAAAGCGTTGAAGAAAGCAAAATCTTCAACGCTTTTATAATTGAAATAATTATACTTTGTGGTATAATTAAAAAAGTAAATGGAGAATTGACAGATATGAACACTTTGTATTCTTTTGCATCAACGGCTATACGGAAAAAATGCAAAACCTTGCAAAAGAAAATTCAAATATCGTTTTGTACTGAAATAAATACAAGTCTTGTAAAACAGCACTGATGCTTAATTGAGCATTGGTGCTGTTTTTCTTTTCACCGTGAAAGAAAAAAGCCTTTACCTTTCGGCAAAGACTTTGTTTGTATGAGAGTCAATATTTTTTAGTGTTATTTGCTTTTCTTTTTTGCCTTGATAACGCCTTTTATCGTTTCAATGCCGTGAATGGTACCCACAAGCGGATGATAAAGCATAATTCTCGGCCCGGAATAGCGCATAACCTCTTTTATTTTCGAACGCATATCGGGTTTGTAGCAATGGCAGGGACATTGCGAGCAGAAGTTTTTATCGTTTCCCCAGCGGCAATGGTCAAGCCTGAAAAGCGCATAATCAGTAAGTTCTTGGCATTCCTTGCAAAGAGTTCCTTTTTTTGATTTATGCACACCGTGGCAATAAATTTTTACCATTTCGGGTAACATTTCTTTTTCTCGTGTGATTCTGTCTTTTTTCATGATAATCTGCCTCTGTAAACGGTGTAAGCTTTGTCAGCGATTTTTGCCGTTGACTTTCTGTGAGAAACCAAAACAATACTTTTGCCGTGCTTTGCTTCGTTTATGGATTTTAAGATATTGCCCTCGTTTAAGCTGTCCAAATTGCTTGTGGGTTCGTCAAGCATAATCATAGGAGAGTTGCAAAGGAACGCTCTTGCAAGACCTATACGCTGTTTTTCACCGTCCGAAAGCAAATCACCGAGTTCGCCTACATTTGTGTCGTATCCCTTAGGCAAAGTCATTATAAAATCGTGAATTGAGGCTTTTTTTGCGGCAATTTCAACTTCTTCTCTTGTTGCGTTGTAATCTGCAATTTTAATGTTATTTTCAATCGTATCGTTAAACAATTGAGTTTCTTGGCTTACAAGGCTCTGATTGTTACGAAGTGATGATGTTTTAATATTTTTAATATTTTCACCCGACATATCGATTTCGCCGCTGTTTACATCCCAAAAACGCATCATAAGTTTAAGCGCAGTCGATTTGCCCGAACCGCTCGGTCCGTTTATAGCAATGATTTTGTTTTTTGGAATTTCCATATTGAAATTTTCAAGAATTTGCTCTTTGTCATATGCAAAGCCTACATTTTTACATTCCATACCGTCAAATTCAACTTCTTTGCCGCTGATGTTTTCTTCAACAACAGGGCTTTCATCAAGAATTGACAGCACTCTTTCGCCGCTTGCAAGGGTGTGAGTCAAATTGCCTGCAAGGTTTGAAAGTGCGGCAACCGGACCAAATGAACTCATCATTGCAACGGTTGAAACAATAAGTCCGTCAAATCCAATTGTGCCATTTTGGTAAAGGCAAATTGCAACTAAAAGCATTGTGATTGAAAAGAATATAATCGAAATATCTGTAATTGAAATATTATGCCCCTCAATTTTCTTTAACTTCTTTTGAAGTGAATTAAGCTCATCGGTTTTTTCGTTCATTTCATTAAGGCGGGTATCGGTTGAATTGTATCTGATTGATTCCAAAAGTCCCCTCATACTGTCAAGCACATAACCGGAAAGTGAACCCGAGTTTTCACGGTAGGTCATACCGATATTTTTGTTAAATTTGGATGATACAAGCGGAATAATAATGCCGACTGTAATATAAGCCGCAAGTGCAACAAGCATAAGCCAAATACTGTATCTTCCAATAAATATCAGCATAACAATGCTTGTTAAAAACGCAATACAAATCGGAGAAATCGTGTGAGCGTAAAAAACTTCTAAAAGCTCAATATCACTTGTTATGAGCGATATCAGATTGCCTTTATCTTTACCTTCAAGTTTAGCCGGCGTTAACCTGCGAAGCGATTTGAATACTTTATCACGAATAAGTGCAAGTAATTTGAATGCAATATAGTGGTTGCACGCTTGCTCGCCGTAGTGAAGGAAACCACGCAAAACCGCAAAAATAATAATGCAAATACATCCCGTTTTTATTGCAAGTCCACCATTTATACCTGCGGCTGTAAGAAGCGTCATGCTGCCGACAACCGTGATTTGAATAGCACACAAAAAGCCCGTAACGCCGAGTATAACTGCAAGTACCATGAAAAAAGCAAGCGGCTTAACAAGTTTTATCAACCGCATCATAATTTTGAAACCTGATTGTTTTCTTTTCATTACGCTTCCTCCTTTGCATATTTTTCGAGTTCTGCTTGAGTGGAATACATCAGCTTGTATTTTTTATTAAAAGACATAAGTTCAGAATGAGTACCGCTTTCCTCAATTTTGCCTTTATCAAGCAGAAGAATTTTGTCACTGCCTACCACATTTTCAAGCCTGTGGGAGATAAGAATAACGGTTTTGATTTTAGCCATATTGTGAATAACGGCCATAATGTCGTTTTCGCTTTCGGCGTCTATGTTTGAAGTTACTTCGTCAAAAACATATATCGGTGTGTTGTGAAGCAAGGCTCTTGCAATGGCAAGCCTTTGCCTTTGTCCGCCCGAAAAATTGCTGCCTTGTTGATTAAGTTTAGTATCAAGTCCGTCTTGCTCACTTAAAAATGACCAAAGGTTTACCATTTTCAATGTTTCAATCATCTTTTCGTCACTTGCACTTTTGTCGGCTATGAGCATATTTTCCCTAACCGTTCCTGCAAAGATGTAGGAATTAAAGTTTACGGCAGTGATGTTGTTCATAAGCGTTTTTTCATCAATATCTTTTATTTCAACACCGCCGATTGTTATACTGCCGCTATATCCCTTTGTTGTGCCGCAAAGCAAAGAGGCAAGCGTGCTTTTGCCACAACCCGATTCGCCTACTATGCTTATAAGCTCGTGCTTTTTAAAGGTTGCCGAAATATCGTTAAGTACGGTTTTTTCGCCGTCATAAGAAAAGGAAAGGTCTTTAATTTCGATATTCCCGTCAAGATTTTCAGGGATCTCCGCTCCGTGTTCGTCCTCTTTTGTATCAAGCAACTTAAAAAGTTTGTCACTTGCCGCCATACCGTTCATAGCCACATGAAAGAATGAGCCGAGAAGCCTGAGTGGCAAAAAGAAATCAGCCGCAAGCATAATGATTAAAAATGCCTGAGGTAAAGTGATTGTGCCGTTTTTTACCTGAATGATTGCAATTACTACACCTACTGCACTTCCTGCATATGCAACAATATCCATAACACTTACGGAATTGAGTTGCATTGTAAGAACTTTCATAGTAATTCTTCTGAATTCTTCGGCTTTTTCATTCATTTCAACATTCTTGCGTTCATCCGCCTGATAAACTTTGAGTGTTGTTAAGCCTTGGATATTTTCAAGGAAAGTATCGCCGAGGTTTGTGTATACTCCCCAATATTTGCTAAGAAGTCTTTTTGCGATTTTTTGAACTGCAACAATAGAAAGCGGAATAAGGGGTACACAAATAAGAAGCACCACCGACGCTTTCCAGCTTACAAACACAAGCACGGCAAAAAGCGTTATCGGTGCAAGCATAGCAAAGAAAAACTGCGGCAGATATTTGCCGAAATAAAGTTCAAGCTGGTCTACACCCTCAACAAAAACCTGAAGCACCTCTGATGTTGATACCTTTTCGCTGTAAGATGCGCCCATTCGTGCAAGCTTTTTATACATTTTTTGTCTAAGCACTTTTTTCACTTCGCTTGAAGCGAAAAACGAAGTCTGTGAACTTGCGTATCCGCAAAGATAGCGCACAAGCATAACCGCCGCAAGTGCGCCCAAATAAGGCAAAAGTCTTTTAAAATCAAACGCTTTACCGTCGAGAATTTGCGCAAGTAGATTTGAAAGAATGAAAATCATAACGATGTTTGCAACCGTTTTTAACCACTGCGCAAGAACTGTTAGGGCAATGTACTTCTTTGAAGAAGGCACTTGCTCTATAAGTCTTGTTTTAATCATTTCTTTTCTCCCTAAATTAAGTTATTTATCCAAAAATTCATTTGCGAGGCGGTAATCGCCTTGCCGTGATATTTTACCGTTTTCCATAATCAGCACTCTGTCTGCAAGAGCACCGGCACATCGTTTATCGTGTGTTACGGTAACAATTGCCGTGCCGAGGTTTTTGTTTATTTTATTTACGGTTTCAACCGTTTTACAAAGGTTTTTGTAATCCTGACCCACCGTCGGCTCGTCAAGAAACAGTACGGTCGGCTCGCTTGCACAGACGGCAGCAATGGAGGCACGCCGTTTTTGCCCTTCGGAAAGTGATTGCGGATGCCTCTGCTCAAGTCCCGAAAGTCCAAAGGCGTTTATCATTTTCCTTGCCATTTCCTCGCTTTTTGCCTTAAAGGAAATATCGCTTAAAAGCGTTGGCATAAAAAGCTGATAGGTTGGATTTTGGTAAACATATCCCACCTTTGAAAACCATTTGCTGTTTGCTTTTTTGCTTTTTGTTATTGTTTGGCTCAATGCACCGTCATTCGGCTTATTCAGCCTTGCAAGCATGCGCATAAGGGTGGTTTTTCCGCATCCGTTTTCACCGAGCAAAACTATTCGTTCGCCTGCCCGAATTTCAATATCAAGCCCATCTATAATATTTCTGTCGCCTGCGGCAAAGAAAAGTTTTTCGCCTTTTATAAGCACTTCGCCGGGCAAAGAGCCGTCGGCATGAGGAATTATTTTTATTCCGCTGTTCAAGTCGTTTATATCCGTGCTTGTAAAAAGCTGTTTGTTTTCGATTCGCATAACTTTATCTATGTAGTTTTTCACAACATCAAGCCTGTGCTCAACTATTAAAACGGCGTATCCGCTGTTTGCCAAATTACGAAGTGCTTTCAGCAAAATATGTGCTGTGTGAGTGTCCAAATTTGCAAGCGGTTCGTCAAGAATAATGATTTTTTGCTCCATCGCAAGGGTAGAAGCGGTTATCAGGCGTTGTTTTTGACCACCGGAAAGTGTTTTTGTTTTTGCGTTTTTTTCTATTTGCATAAGCGTTGTGAATCGTTCAATGCGTCTGTCGATTTCTTCGGACGCAATATTCAGATTTTCGCAGCCGAAAGCGATTTCTTCGTTTACTAAATCATAAATAATTTGTTCATCCGCATTTTGAAGCACAGTGCCGATTAGCTTTGAACGCTCGCTGATTTTTAGCTTTGTAACATCCTTGCCGTCTATTTCCACACTGCCCGAAAATTCGCCCGAATTAACGAACGGAATAACACCGTTTATTATCGAAAGCAGGGTGCTTTTCCCCTCGCCGGAAACGCCCGACAAAAGCACGGTTTCGCCGTATTCCACGGTGAGATTTATATTTTCAAGCACATTTTCTTTAGCACCGTCATATTTAAAAGAAACTTCTTTCAGTCTTATCGCTATGCCCATATCATAACACCTCCGCCTGCGCAAAGCACGATAACACAGGCAAGAAATACGAAATCCCTTGCTTTTATTTTTATTACTTTATATACCGAGCTTGTACTGTCATCAAGTGTAAATGCCCTTGTTTCAAGCGAAAGGGAAAGAGTATCCGATATTCCGATGATTCGCATAACGAGTGGAATAATAAACGCACGGTAAATACAACTCGGTCGGTACCAATTCATATTTGCACCTCTGACCTTCATCGCCTCCCAGATCTGCTTTATCTCACCCACTAAAACCGGAATAAATTTAAGTGTTACAAGCATGCCGAGCGTTATAACTCTCGGGCATTTCAGCTTTGCAAGACAGCGTGTCAGATCACAGGGCGATGTGCTTACCATCGGAACGGCACACAATCCCAATAGAATCATTCTTAAAAGCGTTTGCCAAAATGCGTCCAAACTTCTGTTTGTCAAAAATGACAGACCGCCTATAATAAGTCCGCAAATCGCCATTGCAACGGTCATTTTCCATGTGCTTTTAAAAAGACCGAATGCTGAGTAAAGCACAAAAATTGCCGTGGCAAAAGCAAAAGCCAAAAGATTTTTGGAAAAAAGCATTCCGAATATCAACACTATTACGGAAACTGAAAATGAAATCAGCGGATAAAAAGGCTTTTTAACCTCAAATGTTTCAAGCATTATCATCTTCTCCGTACGGTTTTAATTTGCCTGCCTTTTGAAGTTCTGCGGCGATTTTCATTCCGATTGCCGCACCCAAAAATGCCAATGCAATTGTGCCGATTGATGTTAAAACAGAAATTTTCGGATTTGCTGTAAGCTGATCGTAACTTTGCCCGTTGAGCCAAAGACTGAACAGAACCGAAATCGGCAGTGAAAACGGCATATATATTCCCGTTGTAACGAAAACGGAAACTTTCTTTTGATAGCCTCTGAAAATCAAAAGCATAATCAATTCCGCTATGATTGCGGAAACAAAATTGTTAAAAAACATAACCGTCGAAAAGAAAATCAGCGGTGCGCCCGAAAAAAGTCCGATAATTGTGAGAGCACCCGGCTTTCTTACTTTCATAAGTCCGATAGCAACGAAAATCGAATAAATCGGAGCGGCTGCCATGTTACGCAGTCCGAAAACGGTGGTGTGCATAACAAGCGGCATCGTTATTCCGCCGCACAATGTCATCGCTGCGGATAAGACAGCCAAAAACACAAAATCCTTAACTTGAAATTTCTTAAATATTTTTTTCATACTTCACCCTAATCAGTCATGTTTATTTTTCTTGATAACAGCGGTCATTACAAGCACAAATGCAACCGCACCCACTGCGCCGCAGGCAATGGCGATCGGTACTTTTTTATTTTTAACCGTTTCCTCTTTAGGCTCGGTAACGGTTGGTGCTGTTGTAGTTGTTGTCGTTGTGGTGGTAGTGGCTTTTTTTGTGGTTGTTTCCTTTTTTACATCTCTGGTTTTTTTTGCACTGTCATAATCTATTTTAATTCTTGCAGAAGGTGATAAAGGCATAGCCGAAGCGGCAAATTTTACGCCGACAAATTCATTGTCGCTCTTAATCGGAAATTCAAAAGCCGTTTCATATTCAGTGCCGTCAATTTCAACATTATTCTTTTGCTCAACTTCTACTGTGTCGCCCTCAACAGAGCCGTCCTTGTAATACCAAAATTGCATATCGCTTGTTGTTTCGGCAGGAGCTATTGTAAGCGTTTTTTCATCACCGTCAACTGTAAGAAGTGCGGTGTGAACAATATAGCTGTCACCCATAGATGTTCTTTCTTTTTCTGCGTGCCACATTTCAATCGGCACTTCGTAAACGCCGTCCTTGCTCGGACCCATTGCAAACGCACTAAACGAAGTGCAGGTAAGTGCAAGTACAAAAACTAATGCTGTCAATGAAATCGATAATTTTTTAAACATATTTGTCCTCCGTATTTTGTTAGTTATTACTAACTCGATATTAAAATTTTTAGTTAGCATAAGCTAACCGCAGTTATTCTATCAAATAACAAATAAAAAGTCAATATTTAAAACTATAAAATAAGTAAAATTTGGCGCATTTACCGCCTGCATTAGATAGACAGTTTGAATAATAAGTAAATTTTCAAAACGCCCTATTTAATCCACTTTCGAGACTCAAAAAAATTGTATAGCGGTCGGTCAAGCATATTCAAAACATAAAATTAACGAAAAAAGGTCTACATACACATGAAAAAAAGCGTTGAAGAAAACAAAATCTTCAACGCTTTTGTGTTATTAACACTGATAATCAGTCAACGCCGAGAGCTTTGTAAACCGCATCTTCAGCACTTGAATAAAAAATCATATTAAAACAACCAATCAATTCCGCCGGAACCGTTGAAAGATCCGCAGCAGATGTAATAGGAAGAAGTACTTTTTTCGCTCCGCTATCCAAACAAACCTGCAAACTGTTAGCAAGTTCATCCGCCTTAATGAGTGTTCCTGCAATGCTAATTTCACCAAGAACTGCAAGACTGCTTGCAACAGGTTTACCTAATGCCACCGAAGATAAAGCAATCAGTGTTGGCAATGCCAATTTGTCTGTCATTCCAATGCCCTGCAAGTCTTGGTAATTGATGATATAATCCTTTGTCGCCGTACTAATAGAGCCACTGATACTATTAGCATTTGCTTTTAAGAAATTAAATGCTGTATTTATAGCTTCTTTGCATTTACTGTCTGAGCCGAGACCGGAACGCTCAAATTTACCATTTCCAGCCATCATCTGAGATTCCAGTCTAAATACTCCGAGCATACCTGATTTTCCTTGTGCAACAGTATATACTTGACCCGGATTGCACATTCCTTCCGGAATCAGCTTTCCACCGCCTTGCTCCGGTACAGACACATAGAATTCCTCAAATGTTTCATTATCAATGTATGAGAAATTAACATCATAGAACTCCATACCACCAAGTTTCTTTAACTGTTCTTTTACTCTGCGACGCATCTCAAGAGAAATCCTTAAGATTTCTTCCAGTTCTTCTTTTGTATATTCCCCGTCAGGATAAAGCAGTTTGATAAATCCACCGACCATCTTTCTAACTGCAATCGTATCACGCTGATTTAAATTCTTTCCAAGACGGAAATATTTATCCAAGGCATCGCCATACTGTTCTTTACGAAGTTCTCTGATAAACTCCGCAAGATAATCGCTAATAAAGCCATAATCATCTGTAAAATGTTTAGGCCTAAACTTAGGAATTTCCCATCCCGGAATATAACAGTGCATACGATCAAGAAACGCTGTATCGTTTCCCATTACTGATGGAAAAGGTGCAAACAAACTTGATGTTTTCAATAACACATCAACACTTTGATTTATATTTCCAACAAATACCATTGAGGCAGAAGCTGATTTTTCTTCTTTTCCACGAGCAAAAGAGCCAGATGCCATATAGTCTTTCATTATTTGGATACCGTCTTTATCTTTGAAATTGATACCTGCAACTTCATCAAAAGCTACACAATCCCAAAGACCGACAAGTCCGACTGTCTTTCTTCCCATATTGTAAAACAGATTGGCAACCGTAGTCTGACCACCGGATACAAGAATGCTATTTGGTGAAATTTCTTTATATAAATGAGACTTACCTGTACTTCTCGGACCGAGCTCACACAAATTAAAATTATTTTCTACGAGCGGTAACATACGTGCAAGAATCAACCACTTTTCTCTTTCGGTCAGTGTGTCCGGTTCCATACCGATAGAACGGAGCATTACGCTTATCCATTCATCTTTTGTAAATGCCTTTCTCCCTTGTTTCAATTCATTGATGTCAACGTGTGGCATCTGAATCGGTGTCAGTTTACGGATATGGATAGGAGAAGCATTTTTATCTTCCTCTATGTATTCATATTCAAGTTGAACAATACACCAAATGCCACCACAGAGTAAACGGTCATACTTACTTGGATATTCTTCTGATATTGGAATAGCTTTAATTCCAAGATTAGAAAATTCTGCCTCGTAGGTATCTTTTCTAATATTAAGATTAACCGTAATCTTATCAATGACAGTATGACTTCCTCTTTGACGGAGCAGGGAAAGAATTTTCTGTGCTTCGTCTGGTCGTACATAATTATCTGCCAGTATTCTTTTTACATTTGCCACACCATCTTCAATAATTGACGGATCATCCGAACTACAATACTGTCCAAGCAAAAATTCAAGAACATAAACAGGGACATTTGCTCCCTCTTTAATAGACTTTGTTAAATCTTTACGAACAATTTTTCCATCAAAATAAGTGCGAAGTTTTCTGTTTATTTCCTCATTTGGTCTAAGTTCCAAATCATTATGCAATTCGTCCATTGTTACCTCCCAAATTATTCAAAGAAACCGAAGTCATCGGCAAATGCTACATCCATGATTATTTCGTGACGAAGAACTTCTATATCATTCTTATCGTCATATGCAACCAAGTAGTATTTCTGCGATTTATCGTATTTTTTATTCTTAAAGTTAAAGCGGAGTCTGAACATTCGCTTCGTCGTATCTTTATCTTTCTTATCTGCAATAACAATATTCTCATTAGAAATCTTCTCGTTATTATCAGAAATAAAATATACTCGGTAACTTGTTTCTTTCACAATATCACTTACAGGCTCTGTCTGAACAAAATCCAGTGTCGTGATAAGATTTGTAATCTTTGAAGTCAGGCTTACAAGAGCAATCTCTGCAAGACTTGTTTCCTTTTTGCCCTTATCTACTTTCACATCAATCATTGGTACAAGCATTTCCTGCGGCGAGCAGCCACCGTGAACATAATTCTGTCCTGCACCGGCAACTTTGAAAATGTCAGAAGCAAGAGGGAAAGAAATAATACGTTCGTCGGCACTACCAAGCACCTTACCAACCGTTGTATGGAAAACACCGTCTGCCTTGATTTCTTCGGAAGATATGGAATAACGTTGTCCAACGCTGTTTGATTTTGAAGCAGCTCCGGCAATCTTATCAGTTGCCTGAATTTTATCTCTCTTATAAATAAATCCGTGGTCTGCCGTCACAATGAAATGCAATGTATTTGCCTGCGATGCAATCCTCTTTATCAAAGTATAAATCTCTTCAATTGCTTCTTCACAAGCTGTAAAGACTTCATTCTCAGAAGCCGCTTTATCTCCACGGGCATCTATCTGATTGTGATAAATATACACAACATCCTGCCCTGTGAATATTGCTCGTAAATCGGCTTGCTTCATATTCTTAAAAGCATCGAACTGAACACACTTACTGTTTATTTTATACTCTTTCAGAATAGCTTCCTTCTGCTGTGTGGAACTGCACGCTTTTCCGTCTACAAGCACATCATAAGAATCGTTATATTCAATCGTCTTATGCGGAAGTAATGAAGCCATACCTAACGGTGTATAAGATGGAAGAACGCCTTGCATTGCTCCGATAGAAGCGTTGCACTTCTCATCTGCCTGCATTTTTTCAAACAGCGTATGTGCAACCTCATAACGGAGTGCATCGGAGATAATAACAACTACTCTGTCCTTTGAGTAATTGATATGTCTTGCAAAGAAATCTCTCTGCAATGTAAGTCCTGTTTCCCCGTCTGCATCTGCAAGCTCATTGTTCCAGTTCACTGTAATCCGGTTCAAATACTCATTCGTATAGATATTCTCAACCAGTTCCCTGATTTTTTCAAACTGTGTGGTATCTTCCAATTTATCAAAGTAAAAATAAAAGTATCTATAATAACGGTCAATCTTATATGTTGACTCCATATATTCCTTAACCAAGTTTTTGATACCGCTGACCGGCTGATACTTGCCTTCAGCAATCATATCAAAGGCATTTTGAAGAATGAAATACTCGCAGCGGAAGTTCTTTCCAAAATGCCCTTTCCTGCGTACTACACAAAGCTCCGGAATCGTCTTTCCATTCAACTTTGCTCCTATATCCTCATTCTCAAGTCTGCCGATAATCCAACGAATCAGAAGCTTATCAACACCTGCAAAGATATTGCAATCTACAAGTGTTTCCGCTTCCATCTTCTCAAGATAATTCTTACCATTGATTGTATTATAGATAATCTCTGAAATCTCATCAAAACGAGTACCATACAGATAACTGTTCATCAGGTTATCCATAAATGCAATGATATTACCGGATTTATAAGAAATAAACGGTTTCCAAGCCTGCGGCATATCCGTATGAATACTCTTAGCCGCATAAGTAACAAACATCGTGATAACGAGTTTTTCAAGTGTCGGTTTCGGGTCATTATATCCAAATGTCACATCTACCTGCTGCCAGAATGCAGAAAGCAAATCATACTTCTCAAACTCTGTCAGATATTTGTTATCCTGCAATCCATCATCTGTCAAAATTGAACGCAATACTTCCTCAAAAGAAGCAGTCTTATCCTTGCAAAGCACGCTCATCAAGGCAACTTCTATCGTACTTCTGTTAAAATTCTCTATTTCCAAATCATAAAATTTCTGAGTCCGTTCTTTATTTGCAAAAAATTTTATGTATTGCTGAATTACAGACTTGTACCGTTCATCAATTCCTAAATCAAGCGTAAGCAAAGAAGCACGGTCAGCAAAAAATTCTTTGGAATATCGAATTGTATCTGCAAGATGGTTGTCCCTTATACTTGGTTTTGCAAACGGAGCATACACAAGGTAATTGGTTGTCGTATCCTCTCGTTCTAAGAAGTATTTGGTATAGAATTGGTTGTCCGGCTCAAGATGCAGAACCTTTGCATTTTCCAGTTCTATACTGTCAATATCCTCCTGAAACTCCGCATTGGCATCATACCAAAACACAAGTTTACGGACATCACTTGCAAACTCACTATTTAATTTGTCTGTAATCTGTTTTAAGTTTAGTTCTGCCATATATTATTCCTCAGCTCACCTTGATTAAATCTTCGCTAAAATCTGCATTTTCTTTTCATCGGCGGTCTGGACTTTTTCGTAATTGACTTTTACACCGTCATCAAGGTCGATGTCGATACGGGAAAGAGCCAAATGGGCAATTTTAGCATCATAGTCTTTTGTTTCCTTAATCTGTTTCTGGAGTTTTTCCTTACGCTTTGTAGCGTTGGAAATTTCCTTGTTGTCGTGGCTATTGTCGATGATTTCCTGCATACGTGTAATTTCTTTTTCATACACACGCTGAATACGATGCAGGTACTCAACTCGAACATTGCCAATGGTGTCTGCGTTCCAACGGTGCATATAAACAAGAGCCTTAAACCCATTCTGCTTACCACTATCAAAAAGCCAGTAAATCGGACGCTTCTGGTAAGTCTTAATATGGTCTTTGATAAAATCTGTCAAGAAATAATTTCTGATTACTTCACGGCTTGTCTTTCCTTTATTACCAAGGGCATTCGCAACAAAATCAAGGTTTTCTTCAAGGGTATCTTCTCCATAAACCTTTTTCAGCCAAGCACAAAACAGACCGACAATATCATCTTCAAAATATTCCTCATCCGTAATCGGAATGCAGTTATCTGCATCGGGAATAAAGGTTTTATACTTACTTTCGTCCCACTCGCCGCCGGCATAAGCTAAACCGTCAACATCGAGAGAATATCGACCAACCATACAACCCACTGCGTAGGACACAAGCGATACGATTTCGTCGTGTAGAGTACGGACATAGTTACTGCCTTTCATACTTTCGGGTACATCGTCTTTGCTGTCATATACTCTGTGAACGGTAATGTCCTTGTCTGCCACATCAGGCGTCAACTCGTCATTCAAACCGTATATGTCAATAAATATTCTGTTTAACTCTTCTTCGTTTTCTTTGAGCTTGAGGAACCTTTGCTCGCATTCCTCTTTCCATTGCTCGTATTTATCTGAAATTAGTTTTGACATCGTTGTGTTCCTTTCATCCGGCTCTTAACGTTTTTGCAATATTCTTTTTTAACTTTTCTATCAATGAACAAATATTATTGTAGTTAGGCAGATTTTGCAAAATATAATCAGTTTTATCTATTTCTGATAATTCATCATAAATTTCTTTTGGAAAACCTTCAATATTGCCTTCATCTTCACATTTGAATTTTGAGATATACTCTTCAAAATCATATTCTATCTCTTTATAGAAAGCGAGAAAATCATTATTTATATTTTTATTTGCATACAATTCAACTTCAACTTTCAAATCTTTTATATCTTGAAAGAATTCTTCATCATAAATTAAAGTGGGATTGCTTTTTAACAAGTTCAAATTTTTATAAATTGCCGTATAAATTTCTCTTTGAATTTCATTGATTTTTCGCTTTCGTTCTACAGCAAGCGTAATCATTGATGTAATCAATGCGATCAAAACAGAAACCAAAAAATTTACAAATGCTTGATATACAGAAAAATCTTTCATACATTACCACCTCAGTCTAAACTAACGAATTTCATTTGAAAGCCTTACTTTTTATAAAATTCCCAATCAAATTTGAAAACTATTACATTTTCAGTATCTAAAACATCTGCATTCACATTTCCAAAAGCACTTGGATAGTTTTTGAATATGGTAGAGCATTTTCAGGTACAAACCAATTTGACTACTTATTCTATAACAAGAAAGTCAATTGGGCTCAACTTACAACGATGAAAAACCAAGCCCGTCTTGTCAGAAATGCTCTGAATCTTTTCGATATGCTTTTCAGAGCAATGCACTCCGCAAAAAACATCTGTCGGAGTCAAACCCACACTCGCAGCACTTATATTTCTTCCGCGCTCACCCGGTAAAGCATCACAAAAAAGTCTAAATTCATTTTCATGTTTCCAAGAAGTATGCTTTATTAGATACATTTTGTGAATAATTTCTAGACATTCCTGATATTCAATATTGGCCTTTTTTCGATTTTCTTCCGGAACTGTTATATCATTCTGTATACAACCATAATCAAAAAGTTTTGTAACAACGCCATCAATTTGACACCTTTGGTCAAAATACTCAACCTGATGAACACTTGCCCCCTTATTCACCCTATATTTGATACAATATCCTGCATGATTATTTGCATAATACGCCCACATAGGAAGATTGTTACACATATTAGTTGTGAATGACGAAAGAAAAAACGAATCTTGAAGATCATGTTTTATCCTTTCTACGGCATCAGGACTCCATCTATTGCGGCACATTTTTGCTTTGTCCATATACAATCCCTTAAATTCAAAAGGATCATTCATTGCTTTTCTTGAAGAAAACCATATTTCGCCTTTTTCAAGAGAAGAAAACTTTTTTTCATTGTCTTCCTTATTGTGCTCATCCTGGTCTTCATCATAGAGAGAAACAAATTTATAAAGCACATGCGGGAAAGCGCTTTCTTTATATTCAGCAGTCTCATCAAAATTATCTTCCAGTACAAGATTACCACATCTGTCTTTTGAAAAGCTCATATTGTTGTCTTAGCCCCCTTGCCTTTCTTTGCTTTATTGTGTCAATGCTTTTGAACGACCTCACGCCAGCGGATTCCGCTTGAAATCCCAACTTGTTTCGTACAAATCCCAATCAGATTTGGAAATGGAAATATTTTCTTGTACTTTTTCATTTATATATACCATTTTTGAATTATCTATAATAATTGGTATCTTTTTTATATGATCAACTTCATAATTTAAAGTTGGACTTATCAATGACAAAATACTTTTACCTACACAACTATTTAATGTTGCAATCGAATAAAACATTTTATCATTAAGATAGAATACACAACATCCTGCAATATCGAACAAATATCCTTTCGGCATATATCTTGATGAAAAATCACCACTTGAAATTTTTGACCAAGTCAATGCTTCTTGAAAATATAAAGAAGGCTCACGCAATCTATAATTGTTATTCTTACCAGAGTATTTTATATCATATCCATTATTTTCCATATTGATTATATATTCATTATTACCAAACCATTTTCTATAAGAACCACCTTTATTATATGGAAACCACTTATTTCTATATTTCAATATATCTTGATATTCAGTATGATTGAGTCCTATTTTGTTAAATTTAACTTCATGCCAAAGTCTTAAAAAAGCATCAACATTACCAGGAATGATACCTTGTCTTGGTTCTCCAATATCAGATATTTTTTTATTATCAAATGCTTTTAACATATTCTCACTCACCCAATAAGCAATTGGGGATCCGGGAATTTTAGAAAAGTTGGTTTTGGTTATGTTATAAGCATTATCATTTTTATTTAAAAATGCCTGTTCTTTAGCTGTTTGGCTGTTTTCATCAACAAGTCGTTTATATGTAGCCTTAAACTGCTTCAAATCGGTCTTTCTTTCTATCCAAGCAGTAGTTTGTACCACTTCACCACCGATTTCTTCAAATGCTCTTGCTCCGAGATGTGCCATATTAACGGTATCTGTTTCAAGAATTTTTGAACGCAGTTTTTCATAAGAAGATAAAAACATCCAAGAGTGCATTGTAATCATTGCCGAATATCGATTAGGCTTTGTTAATTGAGCTACTCTTTCAATAAATACAGCAAACATATCGGTTTTGCTGTCAGGATAATTCTTTTTAACAAAATTTTGAAGTGATGCACTTGAATTACTTACAGGCATATACGGTGGGTTAGTGACTACCACATCATACTTTTGTGACAACAGCTTTGCCTGATTAACAAGTGCACGAATATCATCGGTTTTGCCACGGAGAATTTGAGCCTCAAAATCGACAGGAACAGACTGCTCAAAATTATCTATAACAGACAGTGCATAATCATAATCGGCATCAGGGACATTCAATATTGAACCATATTCCTTAGCGTCGATAAAGGTATCAACTACTGTTTGGAATATTTCCATAAATTTTTCATCGTCCGATATTTTTTGCCAAGAGTCAACAAGAAAGTTTGACTCTTTAATTGAATAAACATTAGGCTTAATGTTACGAGTTAAAATTCTTCTGTCGTAAGAACGAGCCTTCATCATAACGGCAAAATATGCAAGCTGATATGCTCTATCGTCAATATCAAGACCGAAAAGGTTATTTTCAAGTATGAGCGAAGTTGCATCTCTTTCGGTATAGCCACATTCAAGATAAATCTGCATAAGCACTTCAAAAGCGTAAACAAGAATATGACCGGAGCCCATACACGGGTCAATAAGCTTTATAGAGGTGAGTTCACTTAAAAGCGAAATGTGATTAGCTTTTAACTGCGCTCTGACTTCAGGCGTTTGCTCCGCTTCAGGCAAATAGTATTGCCAACCCATTTGCTGTGCTATTTCTTTTTCTTTATTTATTCTTTCTTTTTCATCTGTAATGCCAACGCATTTATCGTTAATAAAAATTCTGCCAAGAGAATTTTGAACCATATAACGAACTATCCAATCAGGAGTGAAAAGTTGAGTTGCAGCAGGTATTTCTTCTTTTTTGATTTTTGCATTGCCTTTTCGTCCGAACACAACGGCTTTAGGCTCAATGTTATAAAATTGATAAAGCCAACCGATGATTTGGACCTGTCCCTCTTTTTCAACATTAAAATCATCTTCTTCAATATCGTGAACAAGGTGATAAAGAACGCCATCGCTATCCGTAAACGAAACGGTGAGGAGCAATTCCGAATAATCATCGGTTTTTTCAAACAGTTCGGGTAAAATATTGTGAAGCTTATTACACTGCTTAATAAAGAGCATACGGAATAGTTCGTCCAGTTTATTATCGTCTTTTAACTTGATTATCTTATCCTGTTCGTCTGATGTAAATTCCAAATCGGCATCAAACGGTGTCGTTACTAAATCAGGCTCTTTCTTCGCCTTATTCTCAGAAGAAAGCACACGAACACCGGAAGGCAAATAATCATTGACTTCCATAAAACGAATCGCAATCAAGCGATTAAACCAAGTATATGCAACTTCCTCAACCACATACCCAAATGCGGATTTATAGTCGCCGTTATCTTTTTCTTTTTTTCTGATTGCATTGACCAATGCATTACGCTGTTTAATCTCTTTACCCGATACTTTGGCATAATCCTTTGTTCCGATATCATAAAATTCCAAGTCAGAGGTTGAGTGAGGCAATTTGTCCGCAATGCCGTCCTCTGTAATGCCGAGCATACCTGCCTTATATGTAATATCGGATATAAGCTTTTGTCTTGCCCAAACGGCAAAGTTTTTTATCGCTGTTTTATTCATTATATTTCTCCTCAGAACTCAATATTGATAATCGTATCTTCTTCCAAAGTGTTCATAAGTTCCTTCTCAAGCTCGTCAATATACTTTTTAACATCTGTTTCATTTTCTATCTGCCAAGTGGAAGCAGCATTGATAGATTTAATGCTGAGAGTTTTCTTTTTCTTCACTTTCACGGCAGGTGCCGTAGTCTCAGAATCGCAATTATCAAATTGTTCAGCAGATTGTTCGCAAGCAATGAGTTTTGCTTCCTCATCGCTAATTTCATTTAGGCAACGGACCTTGAGTGCATCTGCTTCTAACTTGATATTTTGCAAATCAGCGATATTGGCACAATGATTAGCTTTGTCACTGATTTCTTGGAACAAGCGAATATATTTATCCGCCAATTTATCGTGGCATTTTTTATCTTTCAAATCTTCAAACACACGCTGTCTTGCATCTGAAATTGCAATATCTATAGGCTTTTGAGTTTCTTTCAGCAACGAGCCGTAAAGGCTGATAAATTTATCCAGCAACTCAGGCAATTTGAATATTTCAAAATAAGGTGACGGTTTTTTCAAAACATCATTAACATTTTTAACAACCGATTCTATATCACCGTTTACGATAAATGTTTTACTGTCATCGTAGGTTTTCATCAATTTAAGTGCCTTGTCAAACAAGGTTTTTTGCTCTCCTGCAAAGAACTTTTTAACAGGCTCATAATCCTCTGCAAAATCAAGAAAATCATCTTTCTTTTGGTCTACAAATGCGAAAAACTCAGCAGAATATTTCATCTGCATTGTATCTGTCATAAGCTTTTTACCTGTTAAAATTATATTTTTACCGGGATATGCGGACTGTGTCGAATAGTAAATATCCAATTTCTCAAGGTCATTCTTCAGATTTGATGCGTAACCAAGAAAGCTTCTCATAATCGCATCGTCATCATCACTTGCCGAAGTAACATTGAATAGTTCTTTCATTACTGTACGGACAGACTTCTTCTGTTTTTCATTCGCTTTTACACGCTTTTCGGTCATCAGTTTTTCATTAAACTCTTTGCGTATCAGATAACGGATAATTTCTTCCGGAGTCTTTGAAAGCAATGTAACTGCATCGTTATTAACAAACATTGCAATTTCGCCGTCTTTGAACAGCTTTGCAACAAGCCACTGTACATCAGCTTCTACAAATCCATACGGTGCTTTCAAGAAGCGTTCCAGAATGGACTTCATAGAGGTTTTCATGTGACGCTGTGTGTTCAAAGCGATATAGTCATTAACATCGTGCAAAGCCAATTCATTCTTTACAGTATTTGTACCTGCAAGAGTAAGCTGCTGTCCATTGTTTTTAAACAGTGTGCGTATATCCGACTCACTCATTGCCGCATCAATATAAGACAACTTATGATAAACAGTTGAAACCAACTTGCCGAGTGCATCATTTATCTTGGAAGCAATTTCCTTTGCTCCGCTCTGAATTTTATCGCCATTCACATAGATTTCTGCATTCTTCAAGCTCTCTGAAAGGAACAGCTTTGCAGCACCGTTTCTCTCACGCATTTCCACTTTCTTAGCTTCTTTTATGCTTTCAAACTGTGTAACTGCATTTGTAGCATCAAAGCGGATAAATTTTTCTATCTGCAAAGCAGAACGGATTTCATCAAGGAAAGTTCTGTCGTCAGGTAATACTACCAAAACACAATTTGACTGACCGGACAGAATTCTCATTGTCGTTTCATCTGCTCGCTCATCGCTGTTCGGAGTAAGGATTTTCAATGTGATATCATTATTCTGATTTGCCTTATATGGTTTATCATCGACAACCTGATTGAAAGCAAACGCATATCTGCCGTTGAATGCCGGATAGCGATACTTCTTTTCATCATAAATACCATCAAAAATCATTTCAGATACTTTGGCAATAACTTCCCCGGAATCTACATTCTGTGATTCAATCGCTCTGTTGATTTCCTGCTCCTCATCTGTCAAGAATACATAAATATCCCCGTTCTTCTGAACCAAAGTCTGGCGAACAAGACGTTTCAGTGCATCTTCTACCTGCTGCGCAAGTGCCATGCGGTCATCATTTACATTGGATACCATAAGACTTGTGATATTCGGGATATTTGCTTTGATTTCCTTAACGTACTTAATCATAAAGAGTGTTTTCAGTACATTAACATCGAAACATTCTTTTTCGTGATTAGGGTTCAGATACTCATTATCTAACGCACGGGAAATAACACCCTTATGAGAATGGTCAAGGAATTGCTCAAGGGCGTCATAGAACATATTAAATGGCACAATCGTTCCCGGTTCATCGTTCATAACCTTTACGGCAGATTCTTTGAACAACGCAAGCATAGAACGCTCGCCTTCTGCCAGATGCTTACCGGATGCACCGTGAGTACGAATGGAAGTCAGAACACTTCCGAGTAAATTAAACTGATATGGAATAAACGGATAGATATCCGCAAAATTTTCTCTGTCAGAATATAATTTCTTTTCAACACCATCGTTGAACAGAATCAGGTTCTTAATGACTGTCGCCTTATCATCATAAAGCAGTGTAAGTGTCTGTTTTCCCGCTTCGTTCTTTTCAAGGATTCTCTTTTTGATAACCTCATCAACATTAGCTGATGAGAGAGAAAGTCTGGTATCAAAACGTCCCTGAATTTTCGAGAAGTCATTTCCTTTTGTTTTTGTAATCGAATCAATATCCTGCTGACTTGTTACGATAATCCAAGCTTTACCGCCGCAGGCAGTACCCAAATCTTCTGTTACAGTCTGAAGGTTCAGCATAAGTTTAGAATCGTCGCCTATGTACTGTCCAATCTCATCAATCAAGAATACGATATGATGATTGCTCTCTTTTTTATCAAGATATTTTTTAACAAGTCTGGCGAAATCCTCAACCTTATATGTATATTCACCGGTAGCTTTTTCACAAAAGTTTCTACCGGCTTCTACACTCATAAAACCAATCTCATCAAGAACCTCTACCACATCGTCCTGAATGAAATCAAAGTCGCTGCGTGATTCCTCCCAAGCAGAACCAAAGCTATCTTCAAATTTTTCCTTGAATAAATCGTACTTTCCTTCTTCCGTCAAGTTGCGTTCCAAATCTGCAAGGAACGGATTAGAACCACTAAATCCCTGCATTTCATTGAACACATTCTGCAATACGGAAACAATGGCAACCTTAGACTGTTTGCCATTCACTTCGCTTTTAGAGTCAATATTGAAAAGGACAACATCCGTCGGAATCGTACCTGCCAGTTTCATATCTGCAAGCACCATATGGTCAGAAATTTTATTATCATCTACGAAGTAATCAATCGCTTTCTTACCGCCGACTTCTTTATTTTCAAGGAGATAGGATAAAATCTTCAGGAAGTGAGATTTACCACTTCCAAAGAAGCCGGAAATCCACACGCCCATCTTGTCCGTATTTCCGGTAATTCCTCTTTTGTAGCTTGCGAAGAAATCAGAAAAATGTTTCTGAAGTTCCCTTGTTACTACATATTCTTCAAGCTCTTGCTTAATATTTGCATCGTCATCCTGTCCAACTTTGATTACGCCTTTAATATCTCTATCGATAGGCTTTGAAAACATATTCTTGATAATCATAATTTCCTCTCCTCTTAATCCACAAGCTTGAATGCTCTGTAATAGTTATCGTCCTTTATTTCTCCAAACAGCACCAGTTCCTGACCGTCATAATTGCCCGGATAAAACAGCACTACCGGAACATTATCTATGACCTGATGTAAATTATTCAGTACCGTATGTGAACGCAATATCGGATAGCATTTTCCTATACCAGTAATAAACACAACTGCTTTCTCCGGCGTATTATCCCTGATGTGATTAACTATCAGACTGTCTGATGATGTTATCCTCAACATATTGCTGATAGATTTTGATACTCTCTCAAATCCTTTTGTCTTTTCAAACTGATAACACTTTTCTAAATATCCTTTTTTGATAAGAATATCAATCATAATGTCGTAAAGGTCAAACACTACAACTTTGAAATCATCATCTGAGTTTTCACTTTTTTTCTTGATGTATTCTATCCTCTCACGGATATACAATTCTTTTTCAGCCGGATAATCAAAGATATAGTATCCGACTTCATTACCTAACCCTTTGTTCTCTCTAAACGATGGTTTTTGTATCATTTCTTCTGCTTTATCTAATCGTTCGTCAAGCGACATCATTTAGTCCACCCCTGTAATTGCCTTAATCATTGCACTCTCTCCACACACTTCAAGATAACGTTCTAAAGCAATATCAAGAATTGGCGGCGTTATTGTTTTCTTCTTATCAACAACCGTTAAAAGGTTCGCATCTGTCAAATAGTTAAAATATATCGAGCGAAGCCTGCGTTTTGTACCATCTGTCCAAGCTGCAATATCTTCACTTTGAATTTCTTTATTTTTGAAAAAAATATTTACATCTGCATCTTCGATTATCGGAATACCAAGTATATTTTTTTCTCGATACACTTCAAACATAAATTCAAAAAACAATCGGTCTGACCTGAGAATGGCAATCAAATTGATTACCTTTTGGGTTGCCAAGTCAGAAGTACAAAACAAGTCAATCAGTGTCTTATCAAGTCTTTTGGCTCTATTCCAAATGTATCCATATATCCTTTTGGCTCGATATTCTTTTGCCGCACCAAAAAGATTTTCTTCTATACACATTTTTTTGATTTCTTCTTCAGACTTTCCATCATCAATCAATTTGATGACTTTCTTCATTTCAACAAACCAGAATGATTGGGAAATCAATCCGGCATTGTATTTCACCTGCATTACATAATCCTCAAATTCTTAAGAATAATTTTTTCGATTTACGAAATAATAAAAGCAGCATTTCTCGGAATAGACAGTTCCGAGAAATCCTTAATACTATTATTATATTATATTAATGTATCACAGTCAAATAAATTTGGATTTCAGAAGATGACTGTACAATTTTTTGGATTAGGAGTTGCAATATGGATAGCAGTTTTAAAAATGTATCGGCGCTTTGGCTTGAGGACAACAAACTTTTTTGGAAAGAATCAACTTATACAAAGTATCTTTTCATCTCGAAAAATATGGATAAAATAATTTGCGATTGCTCGCTTGAAAAGATCAACAGCAAGTTCATTCAGCAAACAGTCAATCAAATTTTGATTTGTAATGCAATGTCAATTACAACGATTAAAACATATATTTCTGTCATAAACAGCATTCTCTCTTTCGCTTATGACAATGACTATAATTGCGTTGAACATATCAAAATAACTTTTCCTAAAAAGCAAAAGAATGAGTTGAAAATACTAACTCAAAAAGAGCAAAAACTATTAACGGCTTATCTTACAAAAAATATTGATTTAACTAAATTTGCCATACTTTTTGCACTATACACCGGTATAAGATGCGGTGAACTTTGTGCGTTAAAATGGGGTGATATTGATTTGTTTAACGGCATTGTCAGTATCAACAAAACAATGCAAAGGGTACAATGTGATGACGAAAATTCTAAAACAAAAATTATCATCACGCCGCCTAAAACAACAAATTCAAACCGAATGATCCCGATACCGAAATTTCTTGTATCTATCTTAAAATCGTTCAATCCCAAAAATGAAAATTCATATTTGCTTACAGGTCTTGAAGATAAATTTATTGAACCACGGCAAGCACAAAATATTTTTAACAAATGTCTTTCAGATTGCAAAATTGACAAAATTAACTTTCACGCTCTTCGCCATTCATTTGCAACACGCTGTATCGAACTTGGTATGGATTATAAAACTCTAAGTGAAATTCTCGGTCACGCTAATGTTTCTACTACGATGAATTTATATGTTCATTCATCACTTACGCAGAAGAAAAAACAAATGAATAAGTTAAATAATCTTGTTAAGATTTAATCGCACAGCATTTCTTGGAACTGTCTATTCCGAGAAATCTTTTTATATTACTTTGTGTTGCATATTAACTTGAAAAAATAAAAGTTGCAAGTATAAAAAGAGGTTTGCCCTACAATTTAGGGCGAACCTCTTTTTCGTGAAAATAATTTATAAATTTTTTCTGAAAACACATCAACAAAACTCAAATTTTTCTCTGTATTATAGAGGGGTATTTTTTTGCTGTGCTGAAATTAAATGTAAACAAGGTGTAAAGAATTTTGCAAAACACCCGAACAAAATGGAAATTTTTCTCTGTATAGTAGAGGGAGTTTTTTTGAATTGTGTTTTTCTTTTTGGTTTTCACTCAGCAAAATATTCTCTCGAATAATTTGGAAGGAGGTTTTCGTATGCGTAAAAATTGCAGTGGTCAATTTTTTCTTTTGCCGAACAGAATTTTTGATGAACGGTTATCACCCAACGAGTTTATCGTTTATTCTTTTCTCGTTCGTGCAAAAGACTCGGCGGGTCAAAGTTTTTGGTCGGTGCCGATGATTGCAAAAAGCTGTTCGATGTGTGCATCCACTTGCAGAAAAGTTTTGCATTCGCTTGAAAGCGGCGGGTACATAACTATCTCAAAACGGTTTATCGGCGGCGAGCAAAAGAGCAATCTATACACGGTCAACAAGATTTAATGCACCGTGCTTTAGGGTTTATCGGCAAAGAATATGAAAGGCTTTGATTTTAAAGATTTATTATTTTTGGAACGAAAATCTGCGGCTTTTGAGTGGACTTTGAAGCGATTTTCAAGCCGTCGATTTTCAAGCAGGATAAAGGGGTATGATTTTCGGGCGTTGAAATGCCCGAAAACGCCGTCCGGCAAAGCCTGTCGGCTTTTCGATTCGTAATACTTTTGCGTATGATTCCAAATTCGTATGCAGTAAGGGGTGTTTTTCGCAGAAAATCAAGGCTTTTGCGTATTCACTTGAGCGTTGCCGTATGATGATTAAAAATTGAATGATTTTGGCAACGCCGTAAGCAAAAATTGACGAGTTCGCTCAAAAATAGAGTAACTCGTCAGACTAAAACTAAAAACGACTTACAGGCGATTTGTGCGAGCCTGTGAGCAAAATAGGAGGTTAATATGAACTACAAATTCACAACGAAAGGCAAATCAAATTAAAGGAGGCAGATATAAAATCATAGTTAGTGTGTTGCCTTATGGCAGCAAAAAACAAAGTAATAAACAGCACGAACAAAACGCATAATACTGTTGGAGGTGCGTCAATGGAAGATAATTCTAAAGTGATGCAAACAACATCATACGACATCAACAACAGTCATTACGAAGTGGTTCGCATATTTGATAAGAGCAGAGATATTAAATCTTTGATAGAGGAAAATATTTCTGCAAAAAATAAGGAGGTTTTTAATTGATATTCAAACCCTCCTGTGATATACTCCGTGTTGGGTATGTAATCCTTTTTTCAAGGAGGTTTCACCAATGAAAACGAACTTGAAATTAGCCGATGCATACTACAGACTGTCCGTTGAGGAGGCCAACGGCGGTGAATCATCGAGTATCACAAACCAACGAAGTATCGTCAGGCAATACTGTGAGGACAACGGTATTACCATTGTAAAAGAATTTGTTGATGACGGTTTCTCAGGCTCAAATTTTGACAGACCGGGTTTTAGCCAAATGATTGCACACCTTAAAAATGGGCTTGCAAATATGGTTATCACCAAGGACTTGTCAAGACTCGGAAGAGATATGACCGAGTCGAGCTACTATGCGGAAACCTATTTCCCCGAAAATCAAATTCATTATATTGCAATCAGCGACAACTTCGACTCGAACGAAGTCAACATTATGGCTCCGTTCCAATTTGCGATGAACGATGTTTATCTGCGAGACACCTCACGGAAAATCAAGCAAGTCATAAATCAAAAAAGGACCAAAGGCGAATACTGTGCCTGCCCTCCGTTCGGCTATATGAAGAATAAAGACGGCACGGCACTTGAGCCTGACCCGAAAACTGCTCCGATAGTGCAAAAGATATTTGCCATGGCTCACGACGGAAAATCTGCACGAGCAATAGCAACGGCACTCACCGAAAACGGCGACATAACACCGCTGAAATACCGTGTGCTGTATCGTGATAACTTCGGCGAAAGAGGTGCTGCGAGAGCTGTTGATGAATGGAATTACACAACGGTAAAACGAATACTGAAAAATCCGGTTTACCTTGGGCACACAATTCTCGGCAAAACAAAAAAGGCAAGTCTCAAATCAAAAAAGAAACTTGCCGTGCCGGAAGAAAATTGGTTTATCACAGAAAACACGCACACACCGCTTGTTACCAAAGAGCAGTTTGACCAAGCCGCCTACTTTATGGGAATGAACACAAAGAATTGGCAGGGCTACGAAAAATGCCGTTCAAGCATTTTCAACGGCTTAACCTTCTGTGCGCATTGCGGCGGTGCAATGTGTTCGTCGGGAACAGTGTATAAAGGCGAGCGAATGAAATACTGGTATCTGTCATGCAACAATATTCCAACGCGTTCCAAAAATCACTGCGAACACGGAGCGAGAATAAAATATACAGACTTGCTTGAGATAATAAAAGCCGACCTCAACCAATTGATTTCTCTGTCCGACAAGGACAAAAAAGAGATTATCAAACAGGCAATTCAAAGGTCGGGACAAGTTAATATTTACGAAAATTCAGAGGACAATAAATCTGCTATCAAGGGAAGAATCGAAACAATCGACAGAATCATTATGAAACTCTACAACGACTATGCAGCAGGAACAATATCGGAAGATATACTGAATACAACGGCGTCAAAAATGTCAGACGAAGTTGCAAAACTGAAAAAACAGCTATCCGAAATTGAACGCAAGCAGTCAAACGGAAACGAGATAACAAACAATTATGAAAAATTCTTTGCACTCGTAAAACAGTATGAGCATATTGATGAGCTGACGGAAGAAATCGTTCGCACCTTCATAGAGAGAATTGAAATCGAAGAAAAGGTACTGCCGGACAATAGAAAAATTGCAGGCAAAAATGTACCTTACAAGCAAAAAATCACAATCTACTACCGATTTATCGGCAATTTTCAAGAAAATATAGTTAATAGACAAGATATAGCAAGTTAGTCGAATATCTTGCCAAAATCAGTGCATTTTAATATGTAAACATACGCACTGAGAGGTTGGTGTAAATCTCAAGCAGGGCTACAACGGCGACCTTACTTCAAAGCAAGCCGGTTCTGTCGGCGGCCAGATGGTTAATGTAATGTGTCCTGTACGAACTGTGCAATTTCAGCGTACAAATTGGGCTAAAAATAACCAAATTCAGCCGATTACATACGAATTTTGCATAGCGGTTTAGAAAAAAAACAATCCTCGTAAGCACCTATGTATCATAATCATATAATGATTGAGACTTACGATAAAAACCCACTGTTTTCAAGGGTTTCAAGCGTTTTTCAATGAAAAGCCAATTCAATAAAGTATAAAATAATCATCAAAATTTAAATAAGGGTTGTGTGTTCACAAAAAATGAGCCAAGAGGTATCCCCTCTCGGCTCATTTTTCAATCGGAATATTTATTATCTTCTTGAATTTTCAAAGAATGATAACAAGATTTCTTTTGCATAATTCAATTTTACCGGTGGAAGAATAAACCGGTTATATCGGAGTGTGAGGACAACGCAGGTTAAACTACTTAAAGCGCCACCGCAAAGTTTTGTATTACAATCTGCTCACTTCCAGAAAACTCCGTTCCCACCTTGCCGATACCGAAAAACAAGCCCAACAATTCTTTTCTCGGCTGGTAAATGAACTCGCCAAAAAAGAAGGTGTCACGGAGCAACTCAAAGCCACCAACCAAATGGCGTGGGTGCGGAGGATGAACGATGTTCGAAACCGTGCAGAAGAAATCGTCCTAAAAGAACTGATCCATGGGTGAATATGGTATTAAAATCCTCGAAGAATTTTGGCGTGGAAATGTTGAACCTACGGTGTGTGACACTTATTTTTGTAAGGAATACGAGAAGTTACTGGAACTTATCTGCCGGAATGAAGAAAGGCGGCTCCAAGCCACCATGACGGACGAACAGAAAGAACGGTTCTCGCACTATACAGATGCCGTCCGTGAGTATCAAATGACAACAGGCAGCCTGATATTCCAGAAGGGTTTTAAGCTGAGTGCCGGGGTAATGATGGAGATTATGGAATAACAAGAATAACGGAGATCAGCCGGGCAGTGATGAGCTGCTCAGCTGATTTCGCATTCTATTCTTCATCTATATTCTTATCTTCTACTTCCGAGCAAACCATCCTAACAACGAAATTAGCATCATGTCTGCACTTGGAAATGATATACTCTTTTGTTTCATCAGTAATCCCGTCCATTTTATGAAGGTGTCGTATAATCAAGTTTTTGATATATACGCTATTAGAATCAACAAGATTCACCAACTGATGGTTTACGATACCGCAATTCTCCGGATTACGAGACATTGTGAGAAGAATGCGGGTGGCATTCCATCTAATATCTGTATATTCAGAATGGAGCCACTGTAAAACATTCTGAAGGATAATTGCCTCCACTCTGGACGGTAACATAACATTTTCTGAACTTTCCAAATATTCGACGATTAGATGAGTTACTGAGATTGTTGTTGAAACATCGCCCTGAATATACGGCATTAACTCAAGTATATCAGCATACACATCTTTGCCCATAGCGGTATACAATAACTGCAATCCGATTTTCAAGGAAATACTGTCGATATTAGATGAAATAATCGAATTGTCGGCTACTTCAATGGTCTTCTGCTGCTCAAACAGTTTTTCATATACCCCTTGATTTCTTGTATAGTCTTCAGGATATTTTATTGCAATACAAATGAGAAGCGCTATTGCATCAAGTTTTGTTGAAATCCCTTCTTTGGAGATTAGAATTGTGTCCGATACTGTAGAGATGAGCATATCCATAGTTTTGGAATCAAACACAATATCACGCCCTAATAAAATGGATCTCACCGTAGCAATTTCGCGTATGCCATGCCCGAAATAAGTACCATTTTTTCCCTGCGTTTCGTTATTCTTCTTGATGCGCTCTACATATTCTCGAACAAAAATAGGCATGTCTTGCTTTTCATTCTCGGTGGTTTCCAATTTATATGTGCTCTCATAATACTTTGGAAAAGACCCAGCTATCTTCTTGTCCATTGTTGCCGTCAGCTCAGTGTTTTGCTTTCTAAGAACACATAGAAAGCCCGGAGCATAATTAATTTGCTCTCGTTCTTTCTCGCTATCAAGCACGCTATTAATATGGCCTACTAAAGCTTGTGCGGATTCAATGGTCATCTTTCGAAGATCTAAACGATCAGCGATGAATTTGAACATATCCATATACCAGTGGCTATAGTGTTTTTCAATGAATTGACAGCATATTTCAACAAGTACATCTTGCGATATACGATAAGCTACCCCTGAAAGAGATTTGAATATGTTCTGACCAATAGCTATAACAGGATTATCACTACTTAGCCACGATTTAATCTCTTCGACTATTGCTTTTTGGTGATATTCAAAGCTTTTATCATCCAGGAAATATCCTACTGCGCCAAATGCCAATAGCTGGCTACTTAACCTTTTATATTTTATCGGATGATTTAAGCAGAAATCCATAATTGACGCTGCTTCATTAGCGGTCAGTTTATTTAGGACATCAGGGTACGAATCTTGGATGCCCTTAATTTCCTTTTCCTTTCCGGCAAAAATCGCAAGTTTGTACAAGTTAAGTCTGAGATTCCAATCATCATATTTACAGCTCAAATAAAACACAAAATCTCTTATTTTCTCATAGATAAGCAAAATATGCGTCAAAGAACCATTATACATAGATACAATAAGGGAGCTTGCAAGCATTTCGCCATATTGGTCTAAGTTGTTGCCTATAGTGACCGAATAAGGCGATTCTGTTTTCTTTTTATACAAACCCTCTATGTATTTTTCGTGCAATGATTCATGGATACGGTCAAGAATAGGATAATAGAGTTCTTCACTACTTTCCGTTAATTCCTTTTGTGCGGGTGTTTCGGAAAACTCGTTTCTTATAGTGCAACGAGTCCAGTGCTGGTTACGCAGATCTAACAGAATATCTTTTATGACCCATGTAGGCTGATTGGTTTCTTTTGCAAGATTTAACGCTGCTTCAAGATGCTCTACACACTTTTCGATATCTCCAGCAAAATATGCCTGAATTGCTTGCCAGCGAATCTGAACGACTTGATAATGTTCATTATCTTGCTGTGCTTTCAATGCATCCAAATACATCGCAGTATTGAAGTGTTTGATAGATTTACCTTCAAATAATATAGGGAGAAACTGGATGCCCCAATCATCAAATTCACTTGTTTTTTCCGCTTCATCTTGGTATCTGCCTCGGGGATATCCAAGTACAAATTTCAAAAAGTAATCTCTACATTTATCCACATTCTTTAATGTAGATTTAGGAATAGTAGGAAGCTGGTACTTTTCTGTACCAACAACGTCTACTGTTTGAATTTCATCATTTTCACCGGAGTTCAAATCTATTCTTCCCGTACAATAGTAGTGATATATAGCAACGATATCATCTATCAATGCCTGCGCTCCGTCTTGGCTTAATTCGCTAAAACTGTGAACGGTTTTACTTTTGGCAAAATGTGCTCCCATCAAGCTTTGTTCCAATGCAGTTTTTTCTTTTTGTGTTTCATCACAGAAATAGTACAAAGCCTTAATATTATGTTTTTTGACAGTGTCGATTTCCGCCTGTACCCCAGGATTAATTCCGTCTTCATTATCTATTAAGAAAATGCAAATATCACTATCTTCCAATGCCCATGTGTAATGAGCATCTGCAGGCAACGTGGATGCGCCTTTTCCTTCAAAAGTATATACATCAGCTAATTTTGTAGCTTCTATGGTGCTTTTTAGTTCAGCTCGAACTTTGTCATATTTCTCTACACCGCAGATAGAACTAATGAATACCTTTATTTTTTGACCTGAGGACATCATCATAGGAGTGAAATTCTCCTCTGCTTTTGTATACTCCCATGAAAGTCCACCAACAGGTGTGCTTATTCCCGTTAATCTAACTCCCATATTACTCCTTCAAAGCAAATACGCTTTTCTCTTATAGTTTCTCATCCTGAAACAATGTTATTTAATCAATGCATTGTTCATTATGGTATGCTCCTTTTAATTTTCGTTATATGCTCTGTCAATCAGCGGTTTAGCTTTTTCAAAGTCTGCAGCGTTTTGCAAATGCAACTCCACAGCACCGCAACCCCAGTGACCAATATTTGTAACGTCTCTTGAAAATCCCGGTTCAAAGGTTACTAAAGTAACATCAATAGGGAGATTCAAAATCAATTTTTTCTTTAGTGCAACTACGGTTACAATGTTGCGGATTTTCTTGAAAGCAGCATAAAGCTTCAAATGTGTTTCGGAAACATCATCACCAAGACTAAGTATGTAGTTGGTCAGATCTTGATATAAAGTTTTTACAGATTCATCAGCTGTCTTTAACTGCTCATCAAATGTTTTATCAGTGGATTTTGTCTTGGCGGTTTGAGTATCGGTATCATGAATAGCTGTTGCAACATTTTCATTGATGTGTTCAAACATCAACAGATCACTGCCAAATTTCTTATATCTAATCAAACTGACATTTCTATTCATTTGCTTAATAGCGGATTCATCGTACTTGGTAAAATCACCAGCAATACAAACTACACGTGGCATGGTCCAGTCAATTTTATCCGCTTCCTTTAGACTGAGTTTTTCAATTACTAGAACTTTAAAACTATCCTTGTGGTCTAAAAGCCAGTTAAGATAAAACAAGCCTTGATTGATTACATTCTCTTTTATAGAACGTTTATATTCAAAAATAACCGGACAATAATTTTCATCAATACCGATGCTATCCATTCGACCACCATCGGTTGTCTTATATTCAGAAGCAAGAAAAGTTACACCGAAAAAGGTTTCCATATTGTTTTCGATAACGGTTTGCAACTCTTTCTCAAGCGTTACATTGCCACTTTGATATTCTTTTACTTTACCATTTATATTAAAAAGTTTTATGTCAGCCATTTTCTTTATCCTCCGATTATTTTTTCTTTTAATTCTTTAACATTTTCTGTTCTGTCAACATTATCCAAGAGCAGAAATGCAAGTAACATCATTTGATACAATTCGTTTGATATATTAATTGATACAGATGCTATATCAAAAATACTTTTTCTCATTTGTAACTCCTATGATTATGGTTAATGCTTTTTTATATAGCTTTATCAAATCAATAATTCCCATTTACCGTAGCGTTTGCCGTCAACTCTACGGATATATTGTTTCTCTTTTAAAGAGTCTATAATGCGCTTTATGCTTCTGACCGACTTTCCTGTTTGTTCTGCAAGTTCAGTTTGCTTAACAGATGGGTTCGTTTTTATTAAATCTAATACTGCCAGTTCCTCTAAAGTACACTTCAAAGTGTCAATTTGGCACTTTGGTGGTTCGCTTTTGGCACTTTGGAAATTGTTCTCCGCATAATCGATGTGCATATATCTGTTTTTCAGTTCGTAATGCGTATCTAACAAAAGATTTGAAAAGAACATTTCCAAAAACTTAGTTGTTGAATGGACGCCTTTTTGCAGGTTATTGTAATTTGCACGAACCAAAGCGTTGCGAAAATACCAAGAATTTTTCTCGAATGCATCGTTGTTTACGCTAAAGCCGAATGTTTTCAAATATTTTATCATAAATACGGCAGTTGCACGGGTGTTTCCCTCGCTGAACGGGTGAATTTGCCAAATATCCGAAGCAAATTTTGCCAAATGCTTTACAGCCGCATCAACCGACAAACCCTCATAAGAAAACTGTTTTTCGGTGGAAAAATCATAGTCCAAAGTTTCCTTAATACTGTTCCAATCCGCATAGATGACAGTATCGCCGTTCAGTACCCACTCTTTCTTTGTGATATTGTACTGCCTTACTTGTCCTGCGTGACCGAACACACCCTCAAACAATCTGCGATGAATCGAAAGCCACTCGGCAGGGGAAAATTGAAACGCTTTTTCTCCTAATAACTTTGCAATTCTTGCCGAAACTATGTCCGCTTCTTTGGTTTCATTTTCCGTTTCGGTGCGTACAGAACGCTGCTCATAGTAACTGTGAATACGCTTTTGAGCCTCGTCGATTGTGATTTTACCCTCGATATGCTCTTTGGCGGTGTCTAACAAATAGTCAGAAGTATTCAGCCCGTCAACAGCCTGCAAACCGATGGCTGTTTGCCACGCTTCACTTTTTTCGGCTTTGTCGGGTTCGCCTTGCTTTATATATTCTTCAAGTTCAAATTGCCAATTCTTGTCGGGCATATTTGCACCTCATTTCATTATCATAATTCTTCAGCCTTAAAGGTTGTATACCCCTCATAATAGTAACTGTGGTCAATACCTTTCATATAGACCTCACGGCTGTTAATGTTTTGATTATAATTTTTATCTGAGCTATAAAATAATGTGTTAGTATGAAACTAATTGTTTATTCTTTATTGAATTAAGAAACTAAACGATTAATTATATATCTAGAAATTATACTAATTCCACTAAGTTTATCTAAATGTTCTTTTAGTAACAGTTGCAGTTCGGAAATGCTTGAAAAATCTTCTCCTATGACAGAAATAATTTGATCGATATCACCCTCATAAATCCCCATATCTTTAAGCATTTTTTTACTCGGTGATGTCAAATAATAAAGAATTTCAATATTTTTAAGCAGTCTTTCGTGTAAAGTGTTTATTAATGAGACATCTACATTATCACAGTGCATAAAATAACGGATTAATTCCAATTTGTTATAAAAACCAAACTCTACATAACTTGATTTGTAACGAATTGTTGTGTTGATAATTTTAGAGATATTAGTATTTGGATAAAACTGCACAGTAGCGTCAACTACTTCTCGGACAGACTGGCGATATTTATAAGTAAGTCGATTTATGATAAATGTATTTAAGTTAAAATTCCAATTGTCATTTTCCAAAATCTCATATAAGGCGCGAACTAATTCCAATTTGCTTTGATTTGGATCTCTCATTTGACGATATAAGACATCGATAAGTTTGCTTTTGAACTGAAAATATCGGTTGAGTAAAAATTCCACAGTTGAAAATCTGTGCTTACGAGCGATTTGAGACTTATACTCATCGTAACTAATTCCCAATTTTTTGAGCACAGCAACAAATTCGGGATGTTGAGTGTAATCACCGAAATTTATGTCCATATCAATACTTGTGTCAGTCAATTCAAACTCAATTGATTTCAATGCTTGTGACTTTTCGTAGACTGGATCTGAAGGAGCTTTAATATAATGTGCTGTTCCAAGATAATGTTGAAATAGACGTCCGGTTCGACCTACTAAATTGTAAAAGTCAAATGCATCAAAAGTTTGATTATAAGTTCTTGCAGGCTCTGTAATAATAATATTTTTTGCTGTTGTATTTACTCCTTCAAGCAAAGTAGAAGTACAAATCAATCGGGTGTATTGAGAATTTGCATCATTAAAAAGTGCCAATTCTAACATTCTGATTCCTAACGGCAACTGCCCGTGATGAATCAGAAAACCTTTTTCCAATGCTTTGATTACGGACCATTGAGGATGAATTTCCTTTTTGCCCCAAATTACAAATTCATTAAGAACTGGATTAGCATCTATCTCTAAAGCATCGGCATGGATTGTCGTGTTCTCGATAAATTTATCGATTTGAACAACTGTTGGAAAATAGATTAGGGTGTTATCTTGAGCTGGTATATAACCTAATATTTTATCGGTATATAGAACTCGGTCAGATTCACTCAAAATCTCATACGTTTTAACCTCATTAACCACAGGAGAGTAATTCGTTGCATAAAATGCTGGAGTTTCACTCAGTCGATCAAGGTTTTTAACACCGCTAATGAATGGTGCCAGTAAGACATATTTTTTGCTGCGCTTAACCATATTGTAATAAGCGATATTCAATATTAATACACGCTCATTGTTCATATCCTTTTGGAGCTTATAGACCTCATCAATGACAAGAAAATCGATCGACTCAAATATTGCAACGGTATTTTCATCAATAACTCTATCGTGCGTAACGATGAAAATATTTTTCTGCGTGAGGTCATATTGCTTTTCGGGATCTATTGATAAATAAATATTGTAGTCAGCGAACTTGTTTTTATATTTTCGGATGATTTTTTGCTTATATTCATCGATTAGAGCCAATGTTGGCACAACCATTACAATATTTTGTGGTTGCATCCTACAAATATACTCAAAGACAACAAATGTTTTTCCAAAGCTCGTTGGTGCACTGAAAACTAGCCCCCTATTAGAATCAATAAGACTCAATACTTTAATTTGTTCGGGGTGCAATGAAATTTGTTCATCCAGAGCTGACATAGCAAACGAATTATAAATCAAAGAATCCAAAGAAAAATTTTGGGAATACATAGTAAGCCCCAAAGCGTATAATGAAGATGCATTGCTTTGGGCGTATTCTGTTTTATTGAGATGTTTGTCCAATTCTCGAATATACTCTTCTCTGTAAATTTGAAGATCTTCGAATTTAGATGAACTTACTTCTGTACTCATTACTCTTTCTCACCACTTTTCTCATTATTACATCCATCATTTTTGCTTTATCAATGATTGGCAGCGAAATGAATAGGTATTTTGTGTCCAATCCGAAAAAGCTATTTCGTTTTATTTTGGTGTTCATTTTCTGAAGGAAATCTGCTGGAGTGTTTCCTTTTTCTCCGTTTCCGTGTGCAATAAATGCAGGAACACAAATCTGTGATATTTCTGCGGCTTTTACAAAATCCTCAAAAGAAATACATACTTCTGTGTATCTTTCAAACGTCGATTGAAACTCTTGCGATAGTCTGAAGACATCACTGTTTGATAGTACAAGTTTGTACTCTTCAGATATTTGCGACTCATAATCAGCGAAGGAACGATTGACTAAAGTAATTGCATTATCAATTGTTTTACAGACTTTCGATTCTCCAAAATAGATTATACGTTCGACAGGGTTAAAGAAAAGTGCATCAATTCCAAATACGCTCATATTTCTGTCTGTTGTGCATCTGAATTTTGGAATGATGCAATTTACTTTGAAATATTGAGTTAATAGAGTGTGAAATATGTATTCACCAATTTTTCCAATTTTGTCATTTTGGATAAGAGTTTCGCCATTCTTATTTATGAAAGTGTATTCATCGCCAAGTGTATCCCTAACCTCATTAGAAACATTATCAAACGTTAATAGTTCCATTTCTGCGTTCAGAAATGTTTCCAATGTTGAATAGAGTTTTTTGTAATTCGCCAATGTTGGAGTAAAGGCTATCGGAGACATTGTGTTAGCATAATTTAATAGATTGGTCTCACTTAACACATAATCAGAGAGCCCGTCCATAAAACGGTTAGGATCAGAAAAATTTACATACAAAAAAGAATTTGAAACTCCACTACGATAAACAGTGAATTGCTCAAAATTTTCTTTAAAAATCATCGCTTCGCTTCCTCTATAACATAATTTGATTTTTTAGTATCAATAAGTGCTGTTATTTATAAATTTTCCGTCTTAAAAGTTGTATACCCCTCATAATAGTAGCTTTGGTCGATGCCTTTCATATAGACCTCACGGCTGTTTATTTCGTCGGTAAGCGCACCTTTTAGCAACACTTTAATCTCTACATCTTTAATCGGACTGCGTTCCATTGCGAGTAAGTAGTCCTCTTTATCCACCTTGCTCCAGTCAACAACTTTACCGATTTCATTTTTCAAAATATGGTCAAGCCAAATGCGAGTGCTGCGACCGTTACCCTCACGAAATGGGTGGGCTATGTTCATCTCAACATACTTTTCTACTATCTCATCAAAATTCGACTGCGGCATTCTGTCAATATTTTCAAGTGCCGATTGCAAGTACATAAGCGGTGCAAAGCGAAAATTACCTTTTGCCATATTGACCGTGCGGATTTCTCCGGCAAAGTCATAAATATCCTCAAAAAGGTACTTGTGGATTGCCTGCAATGTTACAAACTTACCTGCTGGAAGAGTGTCGAGTAGGTCTGTTTCAAAAAGTTCAACAGCCTTTTTCTTGCTCATGCGTTCTTCTTCACGGGCAAGGTCAGCAGAGCTTGTCAGTCCTAATTTATTTTCAAGTGCCATATTGCACCTCCGAAATTAAAATGATTTTGAAATTATAAATGTTGCGGCAACAACAAGCGCAATTACTACCAAAACAGCTATGAGACCTATTGCTTTTTTCGTTGACTTTTTTGGATTTGTTACTTGCGGAGAATATGCGTATGTTTCGTGGTCTATCTTTGGTGTTTGCATCGGTTTTTTCGTTGGCTTGGGCGCAGTAGCTTTTGCGTATAAAGTAAGCGGGTCGATTTGATTCATTATGCGTGAATAAAAATCATCAAGCCATTCGGTATCACCTGACTCACACATATTCTGCTCGGTACAATCGGGTTCGTGTACTATTTGATTTCTAATCCAACGATAGTGCTTTAGTTGTTTTAAATCATTTTCCCATCCTCTGACAAGAAAAGAACCATGAGGATTGTTTAGCATTTCCTCTATATAGGCGGATACTCCATATTGAGTTTCAAACATTTCTCCGCATATTTTATCAAGATGCTTGTAAGATTCAATAAAACTCATATATGCCTCCGAAATTTGATTATTTATCCGCTGCAATACCGGATTTCATCCAAGCGTCAATTTCGCTGACTTTGAATTTCCAAAGGCGTCCGATTTTTGCTGCGGGCATATTTCTTCTTTCTATCCAATCAAGTACGGTATCACGGCTGACGCCAAGATATTCGCATATTTCTTTCATTGAGTACCAGCGCTCGATGTTAGAATCCATTAGATTTTCCTCGCTTTCAGATAGTTACAATTATACAAGTTTAGTATATCACACAGAGCACTTAAAATCAATGATTATTGCGGATTTATAAGGGAAAAGCAAGAAAAAATCAAAACAAAACGGAGCTGTTACTCAAACGGCTCCGTAAGGTTAATTATAGTTATTTGTTTTTCTTGATTCTATTCGAAAAGCTACTCTCAAGCCACTCTTCAAACTCCAAAGTCTCTTATTATGATTCCTAAAACCTTGTGTATAATCTTATCAAAGGGATATTTTAAAAGACGAAATTTTCGCCAAATATGACTTACCACTAATGAGGTTGAACACAACAGGAAGCAGCGAAAAAGAAAAAATAGTTTCAAAATTAAATGAACTGCTTACATAAACATAAAAGAGTTGAGAAATTGTGTTTCTCAACTCTTTTTATTATAGTGTAACTTAATCACGGCAAAATTTCGAGCCAATAGCCGTCCGGGTCCTCGATGAAATAGATACCCATTTCAGGATTTTCAAAGCAGATACAGCCCATTTCTTCGTGCTTTTTATGCGCCAAGTCAAAATCATCTGCCTTAAATGCCAAATGAAATTCACATTCACCCAAATCGTACGGCTGCGGATGTTCTTTAAGCCAAGTAAGCTCAAGCTCAAAATCGCTTGAATCATTGCTCAAATAAACGATAATAAAATCGTCGGTGGTTTTTCGTCTGACCTCGTGCAAATCAAGCGCATCGCCATAAAACTTAATCGACCTATCCAAATCGGAAACATTATAGTTTTCGTGAATCATTCTAAAGCTCATATTTTTTCTCCTTTTGCTGATTCTGTATTTTTTATTCGTGATTTATACTGCGAATATTCGGTGATAAACCTATCAATCACGCTCGGCTCGTTCCAATAATGCATAGGAAAAACGGCGTTGCAATCGACATGTTTCAAAAAATAAAGCATACCGTCGGCATAATGCACCTCCTGCCTTGGGTCAAGGGGAACGAATGCAGCATCAAAATGAGCACCCTTGATTTTGTCAATCTCGGCACGGTACATGGAGGTCATATGGCGGTTATCGGTTTCCGTCTCACCCTCCCAATGCCAATCGTTCAAATCACCTGCGTGATAAATCATACCCTCGCTTGTCTTGACGATAAAAGCAACACCGCTGTCGGTTGAAAGAAGCGTACTAACCTTTGTACCATTGTCAAGAATGTAGGTTTGATCGTGATAAGCCGTCGTAACTTTCACACCGGCAGGATACTTCTTTTTGCTGATATCTTTCGCCAAAACTGCCTGATAATTCATACCTATATCATCAAGAATTTCAAAAATTTTCGGATTGAAATGATCTTGATGAAAATGACTGCAAAAGACGACAACTTCCTTGCTTTTATCAAGGCTCGGCATCTCGCCTTTGTAATAATCAAAAACATAGTAGCAGTTCTCGGTTTCAACTAAAAATCCGCTGTGGTTAATGTATGTTATTTTCATAATCCACCTCTGCATATTCGGGATTTTGAGCAACCGTTAAATTTCTTCAATTCCCAAGCTTTTCAAATATTCATAAGTTCCATCGTAATACTCCGGCAGACGTGTGCTGTCCTCCCAAAAGCCGGTAGACGTTTTATTGCCATTACCATACGGCATACAAATCACCATGCACGACCTTGCACGAGTTAACAAAACTCGATATGCATTAAGCATATATTTTTGCAATTCTTTTTATTTTCGCTATCTGCTGCGATTTGCTCATTCCATTTTGAATGACCGTTGAATTTGTAAAAATGCCACTCTCCATTTTCATATCGGCATCCCAAAGCAAACACGTATAATCCAATTCTAATCCTTGAACTTGAATTTCTGTTGCAGCATCTTCAAGATAATTTGACGATCGGGTATCCACCTTGTCATCCAAAAACCAATGAACTGCATTTTCATCGCCGGAAGGCAATATATGAATTCCAAGCGGTTTGAAACGAGCAGACTCTTTTGTCACTAACACGCCCGTTCGCTCGCTACCTCTTACTTCTTGATGCAACCAGCTTTTAGTTTTTTGAATATCTCGTGTTAAAACAATCGGATATTTATCTTTGATTTCTTGATACAATGCTCATGTACGGTAAGGAAGCAAGCAACCGAAAACAAGAGATAGACCGCCAGCACTACACTATTCCGAACCAAAGACCAAAAGATAAGCATTGTGGGAAAATCTAAACTTTTGGATTTTCCTACAATGCCGACTACGGCGGAATCCCTCCCACTCCTTATATCTTTCTTTCCGTATACATTGAATTTGTATTTAGTAAATGCTATAATGTCCCTATTCAAATTATAAATGTGTTGAATTAGTTACATGTACATATTTTTTGTGCCGCATAAATACCCTGTTGAGGTTGTCGTTCTTTGTCCAGATGTGGAAACAATAAAAGGAAGGGAACGATACAGGGAGAAAACAGGCTATTCCGGCTTTACGGTTGAAACCTTATACGATACATTTATGCAGACAACACCACGGATCGGCTTTTGGCTGGACAATTCCAACCAAACACCACAGCAGACAGCAGAAACCATTCTGAACGCCAGAAAGTCGGTATGATTGTTACATATAAGGGGAAGAAAAATTTCTTTTAGGTACTTGCTTTCCTAAAACTGATGTGATAC
>ERZ1034952.200-NODE-200-length-55571-cov-6.863067_pt1 | contig 55571 bp, 47 predicted proteins | sample MGYA00520625_ERZ1034952 | MGnify/ENA primary metagenome ERZ1034952 (study PRJEB33766, sample SAMN09781773) | gut metagenome | biome: gut microbiome | host: Homo sapiens | place: Madagascar | study: EMG produced TPA metagenomics assembly of the PRJNA485056 data set...
CGCTTTCCTTGCCTATATTCATTTCTACTCACGCCCCTCGCGTAGGGGCGTGAGTAGAAATGAATATAGGCAAGGAAAGCGGGGACGAACCCCGCGTCGCCCCTCGCGTAGGGGCGTGAGTAGAAATCAAAAAAAGAAGATGCCGAACGCCTGCGAAATGCTGTCGCCCCTCGCGTAGGGGCGTGAGTAGAAATAATGCAAGCAAGAACAAAGCAACCGCGCCAAAACGTCGCCCCTCGCGTAGGGGCGTGAGTAGAAATCGGCGTGAGGTACACTTTTTTCTTTTCCGGTTTCAGGTCGCCCCTCGCGTAGGGGCGTGAGTAGAAATACATAACACGCATATTATGAATGAGATGTGAAAAACGTCGCCCCTCGCGTAGGGGCGTGAGTAGAAATTAACACAAAGCATGCAAAATCTCAATATTCGGAATGGTCGCCCCTCGCGTAGGGGCGTGAGTAGAAATCCTGATCTTCGCTATGCTTTCCAATTGCAGCGCAGTCGCCCCTCGCGTAGGGGCGTGAGTAGAAATGGGTAGAATACTCCGCTATATTTACGGCGCAAAAGCCTATGTCGCCCCTCGCGTAGGGGCGTGAGTAGAAATACCTATCTTATATATATCAAGTATAATCAAAAATGGTCGTCCCTCGCGTAGGGGCGTGAGTAGAAATGACGTCGTTGCAAATGTCGTGACCGACCTCCGCCGTGTCGCCCCTCGCGTAGGGGCGTGAGTAGAAATCCATCATCATTCGCGCGAGGCACAGCGAAATCTTGGTCGCCCCTCGCGTAGAGGCGTGAGTAGAAATTCTGAAAGGCATTACGGCTCAGGCTTCTACGGGGTCGCCCCTCGCGTAGGGGCGTGAGTAGAAATTCCATGACTTCGTTGGTAAGCTGACGGATGTCCTGTCGCCCCTCGCGTAGGGGCGTGAGTAGAAATGATCATCATTGAGTTATTGGTCGCCCACAAAGTACAATACACTCAAACGCGAAACGCTTGACTTCCTCAAATCCGAAAAATCCGACTACACCGAATGGCTCCGTGAGGAAATACGGAAGAAACAGGAGGCGAACGCGCCGTTCGGCAAAATGACCGTCGAGCAGGCAACGGACGAGATAGTGAGCGATGCCTTTGAATCCGTGCTTGCGAATGAGGGATTTATCACAAAGCTTTACGCTTCCGATGCCGGGCTTACAAAGCAGGTGAACAACTGGGTAAACAAGTATTACAAGCAGTTTTCGGAAGGGCTCAAAAGCGCGTTTGTAACAGACGAATTAACCGAGGCGGGCAAGATAATGCGCGCGGCAGGCGAGAGGGCGCAGAAGGTATACGAGCATTGGATTGATGCCTTTGCACACGCTACGCGCAATGCGCTGCTGTTTGAGCCGCAGGCAGAGCTTATCCGTAATATGGTGCGCGAGGCTGAAATTGAAAAGGAAAAGTTTGATAAGCCTTTGTCAATGGATGACGTATATGCGGTGCACTCTATCGGGGATAGGAAGCCTGTAAATGAATTCACTGCCGAGGATATGAAGAAGGCTGCGCCGTGGGCATATAAACTCGCCAAAAGCCTTGACGGGATAAACAAATTGAAATCCCCGTTTTTCCGGCGCTGGTTTGGAGAGTGGCGCGCACATGAAGACACAGAGATAGTTATTTCAAAACCTACACCTGCCAAGATAAAGGAGGAAGAAAAAAAGACTTATATTGCCCAGATAGAAGAAATCACCGGGTTTTCTAAGGAAACAGCTGCTGCGATTTATGAAAGCATGAACGCCGCAGCGGACGGATCAAACGTGAGTGAAGAATTAAAAAAGCTCAGAAAGGAAAATCCGAATATAGAAGAAATCTATAAGGCTGTCTCGAAAAGCTCGGGAAATGCCACGAATGCGGATCTTGATAGAAAAATTTCATGGAGCAATGGGTTCAAAAGCGAGACAAGAACTCATTCGCAGAAAAAGAATAAAAGAAATTCAGCCGCAACGACAGACATAGTTGCAAACGAAGCGGCAAAAAATCCCGCAGAAATCATTAAAAATGCTGTATTTCTCAACACAGTGGTTTGTGTCCCCGACAGCAAATCAAAACTTTCAGGGACGGCTTTTATGCACAGCGCGTATACCATATACGAAAGTGACAATAAGCAATATCTTCTTAAACTGTTCGTTGAGGAAGCAATTTCATCCAGCAGCAACGGAAAATCATTTTTTCGCGCCTATGAACTCAAAGATATAAAAAAAGTGGCCTCCCTTCCCAACGGAGTTCACCCCCAAAACGAGGGCTTATCCGCAAAGAAGGAGGAGGCCAAGTACAAAGTAGCAGATTTGTACGACTTTGTCAAGACCTACGACAAAGATTTTTCCGCAGGCCCTGAGATTTCGGAGGCGGCTCTTAATCCCGACGGCACGCCGAAGGTATTTTTCCACGGCACAAGAAGCGAATTTGACGAGTTCCTGAAAAGCGCTGCCGGAAGATCTTCCACGCCGGCGCTTGCCGGGTTCTGGTTTACAGACAGCAAAGCAGGCGCGCTTGCATTCGCGGAAAACACCTGGTACGGCGACAAGGATGCCACTGTTTACGACGTGTATCTTTCCATGCGCAACCCGAAGATCTACGAAAGCGAAGATACGACCGCGCGTGTAGCCGAGTTCGAAAAAGAAACGGCGAAGATAGACAGTGAAATGTCGCTTCTGGATTCCGTATACAACTACTCCGAAAAAGGCGAACGTTTCCACCGGTACCGTGAATATGACCGCAGCAAGCGGCGCCGCTCTAACATCGACGAATGGGAGCCTTTCCGCGTTATCGTCGAAAAATACGATGCCGAGTGTCCGCAGCATAAACGATGCTTATCTTGACAAACTTGTACAAATCTGCTACACTATGAGTGGAATCTGTGTCAGGCTCTGGTGAGGAGGGGGATACCCCAAGTTGCCCGCCGGCAGATTCTGTTTTTTGTCTTTTTATATGATACACCTGCCCGAACTTCTCCGACAGTTCGCCATACAACGAATCAATCCCTCTTGCGGATTCGTCGCTTGTGATGGTCATGTTGCCGATATATTTGTTGCGCAAAGTGTCAATGGCTTTTTTTCCGGGAACATCGAGCCATCGGACTATATCTTCCGAAAGGTTCGCGGGTACATAGATTCTCGGCTTGTTTTTGCCGCGGCCGAGAAAGTCTATTATTTCATTATCGGCTTTGACAAGCTTTCTTTCTTCCGCGGAAAGGTCTTCGAGATAGGATTTCTGCACGTCGGCATCGTATTTTTCGACGATGACGCGGAAAGGCTCCCATTCGTCTATGTTCGAGCGGCGCCGTTTGCTGCGGTCATATTCACGGTACCGGTGGAAACGTTCGCCTTTTTCGGAGTAGTTGTATACGGAATCCAGAAGCGACATTTCACTGTCTATCTTCGCCGTTTCTTTTTCGAACTCGGCTACACGCGCGGTCGTATCTTCGCTTTCGTAGATCTTCGGGTTGCGCATGGAAAGATACACGTCGTAAACAGTGGCATCCTTGTCGCCGTACCAGGTGTTTTCCGCGAATGCAAGCGCGCCTGCTTTGCTGTCTGTAAACCAGAACCCGGCAAGCGCCGGCGTGGAAGGTCTTCCGGCCGTGCTTTTCAGAAACTCGTCAAACTCGCTTCTTGTGCCGTGGAAAAATACTTTCGGCGTGCCGTCGGGATTAAGAACTTCCGTGGAAACACTATGCGCCGGGGTAAAATATTTGTCATAGGTCTTGACAAACTTGTACAAATCTGCTACACTGTATGCAGTGGTCTTCATCTCACCAGTTAAGCCTCCGTTTTCGGAGAGAACACTGTTGGGGATGGAGGCCACTTTTTCTATGTCTTTGAGCTGGACACAACGATTACCGTATGTGTCCGCAACACCGTGTGATATGATTACACAAGCGCTTTGCCGAGAGCATTGCAGGCGGCGACTGCTTCATCGTCGGGAGCGTCGTTGCAGATCACAAAGTCGCAAGCCAATACCGCGCCGTCCGCCTTGCAGGTTTCCTCCCAGTTGCGCATCCATTCGCCGTCGCCCCAGCCGTAGGAGCCGAACAAAGCGATCTTTTTGCCGGAAAGCTTTGCTTCGCAGGATTCAAACATGGGGGCAAATTCGCTTTCCTCCAGTTCCTCCGTGCCCATCGAAGGGCAGCCGAAGGCAACGGAATCAAATGAATCTATCATCGACTCATCGAATTCAGCCGCTTTCAGCATGACCGCCTCGCCGCCTGCCGATTTGATTCCGTCCGCGACCGCGCAGGCCATCGCTTCCGTATTTCCCGTTCCGCTCCAATAAACCACCGCTGTTTTACTCATTGTTGTAATCCAACCTTTCTTAGAAATAGTGTTATATATCAACCGGCTACGGTGAGCCGTTCGATAGACGTTCCGTTTGCATACAGTGCGGCATAAACGCCGCTGCACTTTTTGTATTTGGCAAAGGTTTTCCGCGCCGCATCCGCATCGCCGTATACCTTCCAGCAGCCCGCGCATTTGCAGCCGCCCGCCTTGTTTTCGATAAATCCGCACACATCTTCCGGCGGATAACCGAGGAACAAACCGATCTCGTGGGGGAATTCCTCGTATTCGCACAGCCGCCGGATAAGCTGTACAACGCATTTTTCCGAGGTATCGGTACAGTATCCTCTTTCCTTTAATATCCGTTCCGCCGTGCCGTGGCGGAGATCTTCGGAAAGCCGCGCCGGACGATAAAGATAAATCAGCGCACGTCCGTTCCGGAACCGTAAAGGCAGCACGCGCAGCCCTTTTTTGGTGAGAAGATTGTTCCAGCAACGGACACATTCCCTCATTTCCGCTTTGTCGGGAAACCGGCAGGCAAACAGATTGCCCGTTTTTATCCCCGCAAGCGTTGGTGAACAATGCCGGATAAGCAATTCCTCGGACATTTTTTACAGCTCCTTTCATCGTGGGTTGAACCGGGCAAGGCGGCTTTGTCCGCCGTGTGGTTAGCATATGCTAACCAAAGCGGAGATTCCCGCCTGAGACCTTTGCGATAAATAATCATACACGGAATAATCTGCCGTATCTACTCCGAAAAGGCGTAATAATGCTCCGTTCGGGCGGATTCTTCACCTTGCGCTCCGCGCCCGGTATTCCGTGGGCGAAACGCCCTTTACCGTGCGGAAGGCGGCTGCGAACTTGCCGGGGTTATCATAGCCGTGTTCGCTTGCGATATCGCTCACGGTGCGGCTTGTGTATTCCAGCATATATGCGGCGGATTCCATCTTCCGCGCCTTTGTGTAGGCATAAAACGAAAAACCGAAAACCGATTTGAAGGCTGTTTTTATCGCGGTGGGCGAAGCATGAAATTTGCTTGCCGCCTGTTCGAGCGTGATTTTTTCAGCCATGTTTTCGGCAAGATACTTCGCCACGGTTTTTGCAAGCTTTGCCTGTGACGGCGACACTGAGCGTTTGCCTGAATCCCCGCCTTTTATTTTATAAACGATCAGAAACAGCATCAGCTCGAGTATCTTGACCCTGCAGTAGCCCTGCCGTATCTCCTCCGGAACGGCATAAAGCTCGGAAAATATGTGCTCGACCGATGAATCGGAGCGGGCAATATAGTAGCTGTTTTTGCCGCAAAACTTTTCTTCGATCGCTTTCGGCTGCACCGTCACATCCTGCAGGAAGCAGGAAAGGCATTTCGGCGCCTCAATCGTGTTTATCCGGATCGTTATCCCGTGGTAGTGCCGCAGCGGGAAGTACAGCGCGGAGGAAAGATTTGCGGTTTTTACAATCAGCAGATCACCGGGCGAGATATAGCAAAAATCATTGCCGATGCCGCATTCCATGCGCCCTTCACGGCAGTGAAATATTTCGAATACGTCATCCGTTATACTGCCGTTTTCGCGGAGCGTGCCTTCCTGTGCGTGCGAATTATGATATATCACGGAAATACCCGGGAACACCGCATATTCGGCGGCGGTGTATATTCCTCCCTTTGCCGCCGCGGCCGGCGCCGGGCTTCTGCCGCCGATCTCGGTTTCTGCGTACATACTGTATACCTCCTTTTTGGTTAGCGTATGCTAACCACTTGCCGTAATTCAAGCGATGCCGTAATATGCGGCATCGCCCGCCTTGCTGCTATTTTAATATGCAGTGGGTGATTTGTCAAGAAACGTGCGGGAGAATCCGGGGAGATTTCTCCCGATATTCCGCATACGGTTGCGGCAAAGCCGTCGCCGGCGCTATTCCCATCGAAAGAAGCGAACGGCGAGAACGGTGCAAAGTGCGGCAACTCCAATCATTACACAAAGCGGTAATCGGCAGTGTCGCTTTGGAGCTTTTTCAAAAACGAAAGGCACGCGCCGGCGTGCCTTTTTGTGCGTGTCTTATTTAAGAAGCGCTTTTATGTCCTCTGTGCGGTCGGTCTGTTCCCAACGCACACCGAGCTCCTCGCGCCCGAAATGGCCGTATGCGGCAAGCTGCCTGTATATCGGCTTGCGCAGCCCGAGCGTTTCGATTATTGCGGCGGGGCGCAGGTCGAAAACGCTTGTCACTATATCCGCAAGGCGTTCGTCGCTTACGATACCGGTGCCCTTTGTGTCCACAAATACCGATACCGGCTCTGCCACGCCTATTGCGTATGCGATCTGTATCTCGCAGCGCGTTGCCGCGCCGGCGGCGACAATGTTCTTCGCCACATAGCGTGCCATATATGCCGCGGAGCGGTCGACCTTTGTCGGATCCTTGCCGGAGAAGGCGCCGCCCCCGTGGGAGGCATAGCCGCCGTAGGTATCGACGATTATCTTTCTGCCGGTGAGTCCGCTGTCGCCGTTGGGACCGCCGACAACAAACCTGCCTGTCGGGTTGACGAATATCTTCGTGTTTTCGTCGATAAAGCCTTCCGGAACGGTGGGGGTGATCACCTCGCGTATTATATCCTCGCGGATACGGTCGAGCCCGACGGAATCGGCGTGCTGGGAGGAAACGACCACCGCATCGACCCGCGTGGGTATACCGTTGTCGTATTCCACGGTGACCTGTGTTTTTCCGTCCGGCCGGAGGTAGGGAAGCGTACCGTTCTTGCGGACCTCCGTGAGCCTTGCCGCAAGGTGTTGCGCAAGGCTGATGGGGAGCGGCATGAGCTCCTTTGTTTCGTTGCAGGCAAATCCGAATACCATGCCCTGATCGCCGGCGCCGGTGTCGTATTCGTCGCCCGCTGCGCCCTGCTTTGCTTCCAGCGATTTATCCACGCCCAAAGCAATATCCGGCGATTGCCCGTGTATCGCGGTGAGAACGCCGCAGGTGTCGCAGTCGAAGCCCTTGGCGCTGTCGTCATATCCGATTTCGCGCACGGTTTCTCGCGCGATTTCCTGAATGTCCGCATAGGTGTTCGTGGTGATCTCGCCCATGACCATTATAAGCCCGGTGGTGCAGCAGGTCTCGCAGGCGACACGGGCGTTCGGGTCGGCGGCAAGAATGGCATCGAGCACGGCATCGGATATCTGGTCGCAGATCTTATCGGGATGCCCTTCGGTTACCGATTCGCTTGTGAAAAAACGTTTCATCGGTGTGTTTTTCTCCTTTATAATACAAAATATGCCCCTTGTCGGATGTACAAAGGGCATATTGACACACTCTTAAATACATCTCATCTTTCGATATAAATATCGCTGATTTGACACCTTGCCCGCTTTTCGGGCAGGTTGTCGTGGTTTCACAGGGCAGTTCCCTCCGCCACTCTCGATAAGAAGCAAAAGTATACTACCACAATAAAGCGGCGGTGTCAATAGGCGGCTAAAAAGTTTTTTTGGGCAAGGAGCGAAAAAAAGCAAAAACACCCTTGACAAAGCGTTTTTTATCTGATACAATATCCAAGCTGTCGTTCGAGGCGGCGTTTATGGCGGAGTAGCTCAGCTGGTTAGAGCAATCGGTTCATACCCGATAGGTCGTGGGTTCGAATCCAACTTCCGCTACCATATATGGCCCGTTGGTCAAGCGGCTAAGACACCGCCCTTTCACGGCGGTAACAGGAGTTCGATTCTCCTACGGGTCACCACAAAAAAGCACTTACGAAAGTAAGTGCTTTTTTGCTTCATTTCGGGAGCTGTCTGCCGAAATTTGGTTATTTGTCGTGCTTTTGTGCGGCTTTTTTTCGCTTTATGCCTGCGGCGGCAAGGACAATACCGAGCGCAAGCGCGGCGGAGGCGATTATCAGCGCTGCGACGGCAATGCCGCTTGTGTGTGATTCCCGGTCTTCCTGCGGGGCGGAGCTTTCGACAGCGGCGGAGCTGCCGTTGCCTGCGGTGCTTTGCGGAGCATCCGCGGAGCTTCGCGTATCCGGTTCGCTTTCGCCCTGCGCGAGATCATCGCCCGCACTTTCCTCATCCCGTATGGGTTCGGCAAAATCGGTGGCGATGATGCTGATGTATTCGCCCGTCGTGAATCGGTACCCTTCGGCGGTGTAATCGCCGCCCGGCTCGGTCTGATATATGAATCGCGGGATAATTATCGGCTCGCGCGATAATCCGTCCGTTGCTTCCAGTGCGCCGCAAAGCAGGATTATATTGCCGGGGTAGCTTCCGTCCGTGGGGGTAAGCCCCAGCTCCACCGCGCCCTCCACCGCAAGCGAGCCGCCGTCGATGATTATATCGCCGTGCCTGCCGCTGCGGGCGGAAAGGCAGTAAAGTGTGCCGGTTATCTCTGCCGTTCCGCTTTTTACCGTGAGTGCCGCGGAGCAATCGCCGTTTACGGAAAGCGTGTGTTCGCCGCATTCGAGCGTTATGTGCGCGGTTTCGGCACTGCGGTCGGAATAGTCGATCGCGGATCCTTTGCCGCTTCCGATTTTGCTGTCCGCAAGCAGGCGTATGGTTATGTTCTCGCCGTTTTCGAGCAGTATATCGTTTATATCCGCGCCTTTAAGGTAAAGCGTATCGCCGAGCAGAAGCACTGTCCAGCCTTCGCTGTCGGAGCCGGTAAGTCCGCCGGAGGTGCCGGAGGTATAATACCTGCCCTCCTCTATGTCCGTGCCGGATATCTGCAGCGCCCCGGCGTGTACGGATACGGCGAGCGCAATGAGCATGAATAATGCGGAAACAAACAGCATTTTCGCTGCGCACGAAGCTGCCGTGCGGGTGTTTTCGGGTTCGTTCGGGTTCATTTTCGGCTCCTTTTTACTTGTTTTGGGACATTATATCACATTCGCCGCCGCGATTCAATCGGCACACGCCGTGCGGCGGGTAAAGTTGCACAAAACAGGGGTTTTGCTTCGGGAAATCATTGTATTTTGTGCGCCGCGGTGGTAAAATATATGCAACAAAAAATATTCGGAGGGCTTTTGCGCATGGAAAAAAGACTTGAACCGCTGTTCACGCCGTGGAAGATCGGCAAATGCGAGATCAAAAACCGTTTTGTGCTGACAAGCATGGGCGGGACAGACCTTTTCGGCTGGATGGAAAATAATCACTTTGATACCGCCGGGGCGGAATTTATCCTTAAAGTCGCCGAAAACGGCGCGGGGCTCGTTATGCCCGGGTGCCAGCCGGTATATAACCCGATGTTCGGGCAATGGCTGTACAAAAACAAAAAAATGTACCGCGATCTGAAGGAATGGATGCCGAAGCTGCACGCCACCGGCGCAAAGCTCTTTGTCCAGCTCACCGCGGGGTTCGGGCGCTCCTTCACCGTGAGCAAAATGATGGAAACGCTTTACACAAACAGGTTCCTGCGTTTTGTGAGCAAGCCTTTTATGGATCTGGACAAAATAACCGCCACCGCCAGCCCTTCGCCCAACCGCTGGTCGGATAAAGTCCCCTCGCGGGAGATGACCGTGCCCGAAATACACGAATTTGTGGAAGCCTTTGCAAAATGTGCCGCGCTTCTGAAGGAGGCGGGCGTGGACGGCGTTGAGGTTCATGCCGTGCACGAGGGCTATCTGCTCGATCAGTTCACGCTTAAATATGTCAACAAGCGCACGGACGAATACGGCGGCTCCTTCGAAAACCGCTACCGCTTCCCGGTGGAGATAGTCCGCGCAATAAAAGAGGCGTGCGGCGAGGATTTCCCGGTTTCGCTGCGGTACAGTGTCGTTTCCAAAACAAAGGGCTTCCGTCAGGGCGCGCTCCCCGGCGAGGAATATACCGAGGTCGGCCGCGATATGGAGGAATCCGAGCGTGCCGCGAAATACCTGCAGGATGCCGGCTACGATTGCCTGAACTGCGATAACGGCACATATGACGCATGGTATTGGGCGCACCCGCCGATATATATGCCCGAAAACTGCAATCTTGCGGATACCGAGCATATCAAAAACTTTGTGGATATCCCGGTTATCTGCGCCGGCAGGCTCGACCCGGCGACCGCCGCGGATGAAATAGCCGCCGGCAGGCTGGACGGCGCCGGCTTTGCGCGGCAGTTCCTTGCCGATTGGGAATGGATCAAAAAGCTTTCCGAGGGTCGCCCGGAGGATATCCGCCCCTGCATACTCTGCCACAACGGCTGCTTCAATATGTGCCATTACAAGGGCGTTCCGAACGATCAGGATCTTTCGGACAGCCTTCACCTTGCACGCTGCGCCGTAAACGCCGAAACGATGCAGTGGGACAAGCATTATATCAAAAAAACCTCCCGCCCGAAGACCGTCCATATCATCGGCGGCGGGATCGGCGGGATGGAGGCGGCGCGTGTTTTGAAGCTGCGCGGCCATATGCCCGTTATCCATGAAAAGAGCGGCGTTCTCGGCGGCGCGTTTATTGCCGCCGGCGCGGAATCCTACAAAGGCAGGCTGCGCGATCTGCTCGAATGGTACCGCCGCCAAATGAAGGAAATGGGTATCGATGTGCGCCTTAACGACGAGGTAAAGGATATTTCCGCTTTCGGCAGCGAGCCGGTCATCGTTGCCACCGGCGCCACGCCGCGGCTGCTGCGCCGTGTTCCGGGATATGAAAAAATGGTCGAAGCGAGCGAATTCCTGCTTTGCAAAAAGGAAGTCGGCGAAACCGTAGCCGTTATCGGCGGCGGGCTGACCGGCTCCGAAATAGCTTACGAGCTGGCTCTTTCCGGCAAAAAGCCGATAATTATCGAAATGAAGGACGATCTTGTGAGCCAGAAGGGCGTCTGCCTGGCAAATTCCTCATACCTGCGCGAATGGTTCGCGCTGCACAGGGTGCCGGTATATCTCGAAACGACGCTCAAGGAAGTGCACGACGGATATGTGATATGCACCGCAAAGGACGGGAGCGAGCTGAAGCTTGAATGCGATTCGGTCATAAGCTGTGCGGGATATATCCCCGCACCCGTTGCAGGGGCGAAAAAATCGGCTCTTGTGGGCGATTGCGGCGGCGTGGGCAATCTGCGCACCGTCGTTTGGAGCGCCTATGAGGCAGCAATGAGGATATAAAGGAGAGGCGGCAATGGAATATAAAATGAAGCTTACACCGGAGCAAAAGGATCTGCTTTCCGGCGCGCAGGGCGCGACAAAGGCAAAGGTAATGGAAACGCTTGTCCGTTACGGCGAGCTTTTCGGTGCGGACGAGATGGTCCCCGTCACCGGCAGGTACAATCACCTTGTCACCTCATTCGGCCTGAAGGCGCTCGGACCGGTATACGGTCTTATGGAGCAGCTTATTGCGGAGGGCGCAGTTTCGGAGCAGAAGTTCACCGTCGATCCGCGCCCGATGGATAAAAACGTCCCCGCGAATTTCCTGCAAAACCTTGTGTTCCGCAAATTCATGTACACGCGGCAGGATTATTACGAAGCCCAGCTCGAAAGCCTCGGGCTTATCGGCAGCGATGCCTTTACCTGCACCTGCTATATGAAGGAGGTCGGCAACACGCCGGGCTGCGGCGATGTGCTTTCCTGGTCGGAATCCTCCGCAGTGGTATATGCCAATTCGGTTTTGGGCGCGCGCTGCAACCGCAATTCCGGCATTATCGACCTGATGGGGTCCATTGTCGGCTTTGTCCCTTCGTTCGGGCTTTTGAAGGACGAGGGCAGAAGGGCAAGCTGGGTGGTGGAGATCAAAACCACGAAAAAGCCGGAAGCTCAGCTTCTCGGCTCCGCGATCGGGATGAAGGTCATGGAGGATGTACCCTATATAAAGGGCCTGGATAAATGGCTCGGAAGCGAGCTTGACGATGCGGCAAAGTCCTACCTGAAGGATTTCGGCGCGGCGACCGCCTCCAACGGCGCCGTGGGGCTTTACCATGTGGAAAATCTCACGCCCGAAGCCGTCAGATACGGCGATTCGCTTGTGCTCGACGGCGCAAAAACCTATGTTATCGACGATGCGGAATTGCAGCGGGTGTACGACAGCTATCCCGTTGTCTGGAAAAACCCGGATGCCGAACCGAAGCTCTGCTTCATGGGCTGCCCGCATATGAGTCTCGAACAGCTTATCAGCTGGACAGAGCGTATCGAACGCTCGCTTGCGGAATGCGGGAACAAAAAGGTGGTCATACCGACGGTGTTCACCGCCGCGCCCGCAGTGCTGGAAGCCTTCGGAAAGACGGAGTACGCTGCAAGACTGAGCGCGGCAGGCGTTATAACAAGCTATATCTGCCCGCTTATGTATATGAACAACCCGCTTTGCGGCAAAATGCCGGTGATAACTTCCAGCAACAAGCTGCGCACCTACACGACGGCAAGGTATTATACCGATGACGAGATCCTTTCCATGATAACAAAGGGGGTAAGGAAATAATGAAGAGCTTTCAGGGCAGAGTCGTCGCCGAGGGCACGGCAAAGGCAAAGGCGCTTGTATCCCACGAGGGGCTGAACACGCTCGCATCCTTCCAGAAGGCATTGCAGTTCGGCGACAAAAAGGCGACCTGCGGGGATCAGAACAACAAGGATCTTTACGGCAGGGAAATGGTCGGCACGGCGCTTTGCCTGCCGCGGACTATCGGCTCCACCACCGGCGGGCTTGTGATATACTGCGCCTGCTCCATGGGGCGGCAGCCGGCGTGTATGCTGTTTTCCGAACCGATCGATTCGCTTGCCGCCGCCGGGGCGATACTTTCGGATGTCTGGCTGGATGGGGTGTCCATGCCTGTTGTGGACAGCCTTGGCGCGGAATTTCTTGATTATGTCAAAAACGGCATGGAAATAACCGTCAAGCCGGGCGGGGTCGTCGAGGTGGACGGCTGATACGCAGCTGAAATTCTGTCACAGGGGCGCAAAAACACGGTTTTTGCGCCCTTTTTTTGTCGCCGGGAGCCGCTTTCGTATTGCAAAGCGGCAAAAAATGTGGTAAAATATACACAACATACGGAAGGGAAGTGAACGGATTGTTCAAAACGATATTCGGTAAGTATCTTACGAGCTTTACGATAATCCTGCTTGCCTGCATACTTATAATCATTTTTGTTATAATAGGCATTGTCTCGCGCGATAGCTACGACATGACACATCGAGAGCTCGATATTGCATCCTATTCCGTATGGCGCAGCATTTCGGATGTTGCAAAACGTACGTCGTGCGATGTGCAAAGTGTTCTGGATACCGATCGCGCCATCGTGGAATATATCAAGCATATCTGCTCCGAAAACGGTGCGGAAATATATATTTTCGATAGAAACGGCCGTCTGGTCGGAGCCTTCAACGGCGATGAAGATGTCTCGCCCGAAGGAATTTCTTCGTCCGTGGCGTTTACAATGCTTGCCGGCGGGGAATCTTACGGTATGGGGACGGTCGACGGCTTCTTTTCGACCGCACATATGAACTGCTATCACGCGGGCAACGGCTATGACAGCGACTTCATTGTCCTTGTCAGCAAGGAGGATTACGCGCGCGTTGCCTTCACTCGGGAGGTGACCGGGGTCGGTATAACCGTTGCACTCTGGGTGTTTCTCGTGGCCTTTATATCCGTTTATGCGATATCCCGCCGCATAACAAAGCCGCTCACCGAAATAGTGGATGCGGCGAAGAACTATTCCGGCGGCGATTTCAGCAAAAAGATCGCCGTGACCGGGAACGACGAAGTAGCGGAGCTTGCAAGAGCTATCAACAACATGGCGGAAGCGCTTGCCAGCCACGAACAGGAACGAAACACCTTCCTCGGCAATGTTTCCCACGATCTGCGCACCCCGATGACAACAATATCCGGCTTTGTGGACGGGATACTGGACGGCACCATCCCCCCCGAAAAGCAGGAGCATTACCTGGGCATCATCTCCTCGGAGGTAAAGCGGCTTTCCCGCCTTGTCAATTCGCTGCTCGAAGTCAGCCGGAGCGAGGCAAAGCCGGAGATCAAGCCGACGGATTTCAACCTGAGCGAAAAGGCAAGAACGGTGCTTATTTCATTGGAGGAAAAGATCACCTCGAAGAATATAGATATCGGCTTCGACACCGGCGACAGCGATGTTATTGTCCGCGCGGACAGCGATCTTATCCACCGTGTCGTGTTCAACCTGATGGACAACGCGGTTAAATTCACGCAGCCGGGCGGGCGTATCGATATAAGCATTTCCGCCGTGACGGACGGAAAAAAGCGTTCCAAGGCGTACTTCCGTATCCGCAACACCGGCGAAGGCATACCCGAATCCGAAATCGCACACGTTTTCGAACGCTTTTACAAGACCGACCGTTCACGCGGGCTGGATAAAACGGGGACAGGACTCGGGCTTTATATCGCGCGGAACATAATTCATGCCCACGGCGAGGAAATCACCCTGGATTCACGCCCCGGGGAATATACCGAATTCAGCTTTACACTGCCGCTTGCACCGCAAAAACAAAAAAAGTGAAGTTAAGCGTCGTTTAAGTTTTTGCGTATATCATGGCGCCAGAAAAGGAGATGCAGAATATGTCCGATAACTATAACAACCAACAGGATAAACGCGACTGCAAGCCCGATTATTCCTACAACTGGAACGGCTCCGAATACAACGGCAACCGCCGCGGCGGCGGGCGCGGGTTTATTATTGCCGCCATTGTGGCAGCGCTCGTTGTGGCGCTCATCTGTGTCGGGGTCATCATCGCAAATAACGCGCTTCCCGGCGAATCGGAATCCGAAAGCCAAAGCTCCGGCCTGCAGACATCAACGGAAAGCAAAACAAACGTGAGCGTGCCCGTATTCAAGCCTGCGGACAACGCATATGACGAACACACCACAAATCTCACGGAGGTATACGAAAAGGCTTCCGCCTCCTGCTGCACCGTCTATGTCACATACCGCAACACGACAGGCTATTCCATCGGCAGCGGATTTGTGATTGATGCCGAAAACGGCTATATCGCCACGAACCACCATGTGATAGAGAATGCAGACAACATCAAGGTCATCTTTTACGACGGCAAGGAATACGAAGCAAAGCTTGTCGGCAGCGACAGCGTGACCGACCTTGCGGTGCTCCGCATCTCGGCGACCGGGCTCACGTCGGTCACCTTCGGCGTTTCGGATAACTTAAAGATCGGCGAATACGTCGTCGCCATCGGCACGCCCTATTCCCAAAGCCTTTCCGGCACCATGACCTGCGGTATCATCAGCGGCATCGCGCGGGATATAGAGGTCACGAACAGCTCCGGCAAGGTCATCAAAACGATGACACTTATCCAGACAGACTGCTCTATCAACCCCGGCAACAGCGGTGGTCCGCTTATAGATATGTCCGGTAATGTCGTCGGTATCACCTCCATGAAGATAGTCAACGAGGAATTCGAGGGCATCGGTTTCGCCATCCCGATCACTCAGGCAACGGAAATATTCGGCAAGCTTATCGCCGGCGAGGAAATCGTGGACAGCGGCATCGCCACGGCTACGGCAAAGCTCGGGATCACCGTTTACCGTCTGGAGGACGGGCTTCAATACTTCGGCATGAACCCGAAGTGCGAATATCCGACGGGCGTTTTGGTTTCGAATATCGAACGTAAATCCTCCGTTTATGCCGCCGGGCTCAGTCTTTACGATATAATCACCGAGTTCAACGGCGACAAGATTGAAAGCCTTGACGATCTTACAAACTCGCTTGCGAAATGCAAGGCGGGGCAGACGGTCACGATGAAGATATTCCACTTCAACCGTGCGCTTACGAGCGGGGAATATATGGATATAACCTTCAAGCTCGACCCTGCCACTTAAAAAGAGCGCAGAAAGAAAAATATCAATTCAAGCTAAGGAAGGGAACCCGCGTGGGTTCCCTTTCGATTTATCTTTGTATTCTTTTTTCTATAATGGGTCGAATAAATACACAAAAAAGGGGGCTGCAAAAACGCTTGCAGCCCTTTGGCTTTATTTATACAGCTCAGGGTTCGGCACGTCCGAAACGGTTATCGGCTTGCCTTCGAATATCTCCCGTGCGTTTTTTGCAAAATCCCCGCAGGTAAGGTCGCGCGGGCGGCAGATGGATTTCGGGCTTTCAAAGCCGAGCTCGTACATCCACACACCGTTGTACCCCGTACCGACAAGCTTTTTGTAAAGCGCCTGCCAGTCCGTTTTGCCCTCGCCGGGCAGCCAGTGGCGTTCGTCGATAAAGTCATAATCCGAAACGTGCGTTGTGACAATATATTTGCCGACCGCATCGATAAAATCAAGGTTATCCTCGATAAGCAGATGGTTTGTATCAAAGCAGATACGCAGCCCGGGGTTTGCGCCGATAAGGTAAAGCATTTCCGCGGAATTATGCCCGAGGCAGCTCCGCGGAAGATCCTCCACGGCAATAACCGCGCCGCAGCGCTCCGCCGTGCGGGCAAGCGTGTCGAGGCTTTCGCGCGCGATATCGAGCTGCATTGCCCGCGTTTTGTCGGGTATCGGCTCGCTGCTTGCGTGGACAACGAATATTTTTATGCCTGCATCAGCGCCGTGCCCGATGGTTTTGCAGTGGCTTTCCACCGCGCGGCGGCGAACTTCCGCATCCGGGGAGGATATATCCAGGTATTCCGGCGAGCAGAACGGAAGATGGTAGGACCAAAGGCAAACCCCGCTCTGACGGGACAGCCGTGCAAGCCCTGCGAAATCCATTTCGCCGCTTTCCGCGGGGGAAGGCGATATTTCCATATGTGTGATGCCCGCATTTTTACAGCTTTCGAAAAACTCTTCGCACAGCGGCTTGCCGCAGCTCGATAACCCTATATTCAGCATTGTTGTTCTCCTCCGAACGCTTTTTTGTGATTATACACCGCGTCGGAGAAAAAATCAACGAACAAAAAGCAAAACCGCCCGGGCTCGGCCCGAGCGGTTATCATATCATGTAAGCTTGCCTATTTCCGCGGCATATACGTCCGCAAAGCGCAGGATGGCGTTTTTCGCCTCCTCGATCGTGTTGCCGCAGGCGCCGACTTCAATAAGCAGGCTTCCCTTGGAAAGTGCCTGGTTGAATGCGGCGGAGCGCAGGTTGATCGGGCGTGCAAGTGTCGGGTAGCGGGTGTTCAGCGATTGCTGCAAATGTGTTGCAAAGGTGAGGTTGTCGCGCCAGCCGGGGTGTGAGGCGCCCGCCTCGTTCGTGCCTACGACAAGCATTATCTGCGCGCATTCCTCGCCGTCCGTAACGGTGAGCGGCTTTATGTTGTTGCCCTTCGCATCGAATATGGAATCGCGGTGCAGGTCGATAACAAAGGATATCGTGGGGTATTTTTCGAGCATCTTTTTTACGCCCGCGCGTGAAAAGGTATAGGATTTATTGAAGTCGGTCGTGTCGTACATCGTGCGGTCGTGCACGGTCGGTATCCCGAGTGCGTTCAGCCTTTCTGCAAGCACATCGCCGACATTCACAACCGTGTTTTCGTAGGTTTCGGAACGGAAGCTCTCATCCTCGGCATAAAAATCAACGCCTGCGGGCAGATAGCTTTCGCTCCCGTGGGTATGCACTATCAGCACGAGAGGGGATACCCCGTCGTTCTTTGCCGAAATATTCACGTTTTGCGCAAGAAACTTGTTCAGGTCCACATTGAACTTTGTGTGGTTGATAATATTCAGCGTCGCCTGATCGGCTTTGTCATACCAGCAAAGGTTGCTTGCAAATACGGATTTATCGTTTTCACCGCGTGTCGGGGTGGGCGCAGCGCTGCTTTCATCCGCGGCGGGCGGCTCGCTTTCGGCGCTTTCCGTGCCGGGCGTGCTTTCCTCTGCCTGCGTATCGGAGTTATTGCCGGATGGTGCTTCTCCGCCGCCGAGCGTAAATCCGTTTCCGACGGGGGCGTTCGGATCGTTTATGTGCATTCCCTTTGCCGTTACGGGCGGTATGACGGAAACGATGTAGGGTATCGCCGCGAACGAGGCGGCGAAAACGAGCAGAGAAACGGCAAGCGTGAGTGTTTTGCGTATCCGTTCCCTTTGTACGAGCGTAAGTCTTTTCATGCTTTATCACATCCTCTTGCAGTATATATATTGCATTCGGAAGCGAAATATGACTCACGCGGGTGAAAAATCCGTCAGTCGGTGCAGGCGTTTATGTCGGCATAGCTCAGCCCGTGCAGCGCAAGGTTTAGCGAAACGGCGATCAGCCTTGCCGCGCGGTCGGTAATGACATCTATGTCCTTCGGAGACACGAATATACCCTCCGAGCGTTCGCCGAGAGCCTTTCTGACGGCTGCCATTGCATCCTTTTCATTTTCCGCAAGGTTCTTTTCGGCAATATCCAGTGCGAGCGTTGCCGCATCCACCACCGTCGGTATGCCGAGCGATATCACATTGCAGCCGAGCGTTTCGGCACATATCGCCTTCCGCCGGTTGGAAACGCCGGAACCGGGGCTTATTCCGCAATCGCTTATCTGTATTGTCGCCGCAAGCCGCGAAATGCTTCTTGCGGCAAGCGAATCTATGAGTATAACGCATTTCGGTCGTATTCGCCTGCAAATACATTCCACCGTTTCCGCGCTTTCCAGCCCGGTCTGGCCGAGCACCCCCGGGCAGGTCGCCGCCACGCTGCCGAAGCCTGCCGAATCGAAAAGGCGCGGGTCGCTTTTTTTGATATGCCGTGTGACAATGAGCTTCTTTATCGCCTTCGGCCCTATGGAATCCGGGGTTATACCCTCGTTTCCCAGCCCGACAACGAGCACCGTCCCCTCGCCGGCGGGGAGCATGGAGCGCAGCGTGCGTGCGATCTCCTGTGCGGTGCGCTCCAGCTCTGCACCCGCAAGCAGGTTTATGTCGCCGATGTCGAGCGTGATATAACGCCCCGCCTTTTTGCCGCTTCGCTTTTCTCCTTCGCCCTCCTTTACTTCCGCCACGGTCTTTTTTATTCCGTTTGCGGCGGATTCGGTTATGATTATTCCGTCGTCAACGCCTTTTTCTGCGCGTATCTCGTGTGATTCAAGTGCAAGATCGGTCCTTTTTTCAAGCATTGCTGTGCCTCCGAAGCCGTTATTTTTACTTAGTATTCCGCAGGGCAAAAAAATTATTATTTTTTGGGTTTACCCCCTTGCAAAAGCCGGAAAAGTATGCTAATATGAAATGGTTCCAAATTCAAAGAAGGGGGGTGACAAGTACATGCCTAACATCAAGTCTGCAAAAAAGCGTGTTAAGGTTACCGAAGTCAAGACGCTTAAAAACAAGATGTTCAAGTCTGCAATGAAAACTTCCGTAAAGAAGTACAAGGCTGCTGTCGACGCGGGCAATAAGGATCTTGCGGAAAAGACATATGCCGATGCTGTTGCCATGGTTGACAGGGCTGTAACTAAGTGCATTCTTCACAAGAACAATGCCGCTCGCAAGAAGAGTCAGTTTACAAAGCTTCTCAACGGCTTGGCCTGAGTATATTCTGCCGGGCGTTGTATGACTCCCGGCCGAAAGACGCGGGTGTAGTTCAATGGCAGAATTCCAGCCTTCCAAGCTGGCCGTGCGGGTTCGATTCCCGTCACCCGCTCCAAAAATCGATAGGTCATTTTTACCGTCGCCGTTTTGTTTCGGCGGTCGATGTGCCATTAGCTCAGCCGGATAGAGCAACTGCCTTCTAAGCAGTAGGTCGGGGGTTCGAGTCCCTCATGGCACGCCATATTCGGTGGATGTAGCTCAGTTGGTCAGAGTACCAGGTTGTGGCCCTGGGGGTCGCCGGTTCGAGCCCGGTCATCCACCCCATGAAAAAGCGCTTAGCAAATAATGCTAAGCGCTTTTTCAGTTATATTCGCCTTGCGGCGAGTGGTATTGCCTCCGGCAGTGATATTATGCTTCGCATAGTGATATTGCTTTCAGCAGTTAAAAGGCGAATATAATATCACTGTGAGCTTTAGCGAACAATACCACTTTTGCCTATGGCAAAAATATCACGCCGAGCATTGCTCGGCATATCACTTGGTTTACTTGATTTTATAATATAATAAGTGCTGCGCGTAGTGTAAACGCACATTAGTACATGTTGTGCCATTCTGCCGCGCAGTCACATGAAAAAGCGCTTAGCATTATTTGCTAAGCGCTTTTTCAGTTATATTCGCCTTGCGGCGAGTGGTATTGCCTTCGGCAGTGATATTCGGCTTTCCACCGAGCAATATTCGCTTCGCGAGTGCTTTTGCGAACATAATATCGCCGCCCGAAATACCGGTTTCGGGGCAAAATACAGCACGAAAACACCGCTTTTTTGCAAAACGCAAGTGTTGCTTGACAAAATTCAAAGCACTTTTTGTTGTTTTTTGGGACAAAATATGTTATCATTCATTGCGTTCAAGAAAGGATGTGCCTACATGATACCCGATAATATCAGAAAGCTTCGCAAGAAAAACCATATGTCCCAGGATGAGCTTGCCGAAAAATTAGGCGTTTCGCGGCAGAGCGTGAGCCTTTGGGAAAACGGGCAGACTCAGCCTACAATAGAAAATATCATCGCGCTCGCGAAGGTGTTCGATGTTTCCTCCGATGAAATATTGATGGGAACGTATGCAGCCGGGAACGCACACGCAGCCGAACCGACTGCCGTGCCGACAACGCAGCCGACAATACAACCGATAATACAGCCGACGGTGTATGCGCCTGCCGAACCCGCCCCGCAGGAGAAGAAATCCGCACCGGTGTGGCCGATAATTCTTGTTGCGCTGGCACTGCTTGTTATTTGTGCCGCTTTGTATTACGAGCTCGTGCTGAAAGAAAACGGCAGCCTGTGGGGCGGTACATCATCCGCGCCGGCAGATATATCCGCTTCTTCAACCGGTGCGGCGATATCGCAGGGAGGGCAGAGCGGCTCCGGACAGCAGGGCAGCTCCGGTCAGCAGGGCGGAGGTACGGTACAGAAGAAGGATATCTTTGAGGTGTGCAAGAAGTTCTCTATCGAAAACGGGCATCTCAACGGGGATTACACCATTTATCAGCAGTCCGCGGGCAAATACGGCGGGCGAGACAACGAGTATTTCAGTGTTTCCTATTGGGGTGATTCGGACATGGTCGAATTCTGCCTGCACTGCCCGCTGAGCGAAACCTTCAGCATAAACTTTTATATCAGAATGCGCGGCGGATACAACGGAAAATACGAATACTGTACATCCAGGTACTATCGGGATACCGGAAAGAGCTACAGAAGCGCATACGGATATATCGATCCGGCGGTATTTTCGCGGAATTACCCGCTCAGCTGCTCGGAATACAACGGCCCGACGGACGGTCAGGATGATTTCATGGAGGAAAGCCGTGTGGGAATCTGCGATCTTATCGATCTTATCGGTGCATTTGTTCGCACCGAGAACACCGGACTGAGCTTTTCGGATTTTGATTTTGTTAATTTCGGGTGATATGAAATGAAAACTATAATTAAAAGGTTATTGTGTGCCGCCGCTGCGGCGGTCCTCAGCCTTTGCGCGTTTACGGGCTGCAAGGCTTCCGGCGGCGGGGGCCGCAGTTTCCTGCGCGAAACGCCGGCATCCTCCGCGGAAGAAAAGCATACCCACGAATACGGCGACTGGGTGACGGTTGTCGAGCCGACCTGCACCGAGCCGGGCGAAGAGGAACGCACCTGCTCCTGCGGGAAAACAAAGGAACGGGCTGTTCCCGCGCTCGGACACACTACCCAGAGCGGCATATGCACCCGCTGCGGCGAAAATATAGGCGAGTGGGAGATCCGCAATTATATCGATGAATTCGGAAACCCCACGGGTGAACCGTACATATCGACAAAGCACGTTTTGACGGGCACCTGCAAGGATTCGCTGGGCTACGAGAAAGACCTGAGCGCGCAGATCCTCGTGGATAACAGTTATATAACGATAATGCTCTGGGAATACGGCGATTATAAGGTGAGGGGATACATAAACACGAAATACAACGTTGTTATCCTCGACGGCGAAAACAAAAAGCATTATACTTCCGGCATACTGTATGAAAACGACGACAGAATAACAATGGAGGATTTCACCATACTCGAGCTGCTGATCGCGAACGAAAAGCTGGATATTTACATAGAGGAAAACGACGGTTACGGTTATACCGAATCCTATTTATTCTCTGTCGAAGCGGATAATTTCCAAAGCTGCTGTATGCAGCTTATCGATTCCGGCGGGGATATGTGACATACCCCGCGTGAATAAGCAATTCCACCAAAGCGGACGGCTTTTTTGCCGCCCGCTGTTTTTTGCCGCGGGCATTGTGGAAAATGCTTGCAAAAGCGAATATACTGTGGTAAAACTTCCTTTGCGGGCGACCGCACATATAAAAAATACCTCTCAGGAGGAAACATGGCGACATTGCTTCTGGCTGTGATATACTCGGCTTTTATCGGGCTCGGGACACCGGATTCGCTCTTCGGTGCGGCGTGGCCGGCTATATATACGGAAATGCGCGTTCCTTTTGCATACGGCGGCATCGAATCGGCGATAGTTTCGCTCGGCACGATTTTTTCGAGTGCGCTGAGCACCCGTGTGATAACCCGGTTCGGGACAAACCGTGTGACCGCGTTCAGTACACTGCTCACCGCCGCCGCGCTTGTCGGGTATTCCTTTGCGCAAAGCTTTGTTTTTCTGTGCCTGCTTGCGCTTCCGCTCGGGCTTGGTGCGGGTGCGATCGACGTTGCGCTAAACAATTATGTCGCGCTGCACTATTCCGCCACGCAGATGAGCTTTCTGCATTGCTTTTACGGTATCGGCGTGACGATCAGTCCCTTTGTGCTATCGCGCGTTATATCGGGTACAGGCGGGTGGCGCATGGGGTATACCGTCGGGGCGTGCATACAGCTTGGGATCGCGCTTTTCCTTTTCGCAACGCTTCCGCTTTGGGAAAAGGTCAACGGAAAGGAGCACCCCGGCGGAGCGGGGGGCACCATAAGGCTTTCGCTGCGCGAGACTCTCGCGGTGCCGGGCGTGAAGCTGATGTGCTGTCTCTTTATCACGACCTGCGCGATCGAATGCACTGTCGGCAATTGGAGCGCGACCTTTCTTGTGGAGTATAAAGGGCTTGCCGCCGACACCGCCGCAAGTATGCTTATTTTTTATTATGCCGGAATGGCGGTCGGGCGGCTGATATCCGGCGTGCTTGCAAAGCGGCTTTCGCCCTGGACAATCATCGGCGGCGGACAGTGCATGCTTGCCGCCGCGATAGTGCTGCTTTTTGTGCCGGGCGGGCGATTTGCCGCTGCGGCAGGGCTTTTCTGCATCGGCGCGGGCAACGGTCCAATGTTCCCGAACTTCAATTATCTTGCGCCGCAGAGCTTCGGTCGGGAGCTTTCGCAGTCGGTCATCGGCGTTCAGATGGCGGCGGCGTATGTCGGTATAATGCTTGCTCCGCCGTTGTGCGGGGCTGTCGGGCAGGCGCTCGGAATGGGCGTGTTCCCGGTGTTTCTTGCGGTGTTCTTCGCCGTGATGCTCGCCGCGACCGCCGCCGCAAAGCGGTTGCTTTGCACCCGCCGGCAAAAATGAAGTAAAACCCGGATAAAGTTTCTTTTCCCCGCTTTACAAAAAGCGGGGAATCTGCTATAATGCGGGTAAAAAATAACCGATAACGGAGGAATATTATGGCTAATTATCCCATACTTCCAAGAAGCGAAGTCCCCGAGGAATTCACATGGAACCTCGGCAATATGTTTGAATCCGATGCCGCATGGCTTGCGGAATACGAAGCGCTCAAGGTTTATCCCGAAAAGCTATCCGCCTTCCGCGGCAGGCTCGGCGAAAGCGCAGCGGAGCTTCTTGCTTTTATGAAGCTTTCGGATGAGATCGATCTGCGCGTCACCGTGCTTTACGGCTATGCCTCCTGCAAGTCCGACCAGGACACGGCAAACGGCACATATCAGGATTACCGCGGCAAGGCGATGGCGACATTTATCGCGATCGACGGTGCAAACGCGTTTTCCACGCCGGAGATCATGGAAATACCGGACGACACAATGGAACGCTTTTACAAGGACGAGTCGGAGCTCGAAACCTACCGCCGCGTTATCACCAAGCTCCGCCGCCGCAGGGAACACATCCTTTCGCCCGAATGCGAAAGGATACTTGCCGCCGCGGGTGAAATGGCGGAAACACCGGAAAATATCGGCAGCGTTTTCCGCAATGCGGATATAACCTTCCCGGATGTGACCGATTCGCAGGGCAACACCCACAAGCTCACCGGCGGTTCATTCGTTCCGCTGCTCGAAAGCCCGGATGTCACGCTGCGCCGCAACACCTTCGAAACCTATTACAACCGTCTGGGAGAATTCAAAAACACCGTTGCTTCCATTTTGGACGGCCAGTTCAAGCAGCTTCGCTTCTTTGCCGATGCCCGCAAATACGGCAGCACGCTGGAGGCTTCGCTCGACCGTACCGAGGTTCCCACGGAGGTCTACCACAACCTTATCGCCGCGGTGCACGCCAACCTGGATAAAATGTACCGCTATGTTTCGCTGCGCAAGAAGCTGCTCGGCGTGGACGAGCTTCATATGTACGACGTTTACACCCCCATCGTTGCCGATGCGGCGGAGGAGATCACCTTCGGGCAGGCAAAGGAAACGGTGCTTGAAGCGCTTTCCGTGCTCGGCGAGGATTATATCGCGCTGCTTAAAGAGGGCTTCAACAACCGCTGGATCGACGTTTACGAAAATGTCGGCAAGCGCGGCGGCGCATATTCCTCTGGCAACAGCCGCCCGCACCCCTATGTGCTGCTCAATCACAAGAACAATCTCGACAGCCAGTTCACGCTTGCGCATGAGATGGGCCATGCTCTGCACAGCTATTACAGCTGCAAGAACCAGCCCGTCTGCACGAGCAATTATGTAATATTCGTCGCGGAGGTCGCCTCCACCTGCAACGAAATACTTCTTATGCGTCATCTGCTCGGCAAAACGACGGATAAGCGCGGCAGGGCATACCTTATCAACCATTTCCTCGATCAGTTCAAGGGCACGGTATACCGTCAGACGATGTTTGCCGAATTCGAGCTGATGATGGGCAAAATGTCCGAAGCGGGCGAAACGCTCACCGCGGAAAAGCTGTGCGATAAATATCTGGAGCTGAACAAGCTCTACTTCGGCCCCGACATGGTCAGCGATCAGGGCATTTCGCTCGAATGGGCGCGCATCCCGCACTTCTTCTATAACTATTATGTGTTCCAGTATGCAACCGGCTTCTCCGCCGCCTGCGCGATAGCCTCCCGCATACTCGAGCTCGGCGAGCCGGCTGTGAAGGATTATAAAAAGTTCCTTTCCTCCGGCGGCAGCACCGATCCTATCTCGCTGCTCAAGATCGCCGGCGTGGACATGAGCACTCCGGAACCCGTGAACGCGGGCCTGAAGCTTTTCGGCGAGCTTATCGACGAAATGGAAGAGCTGCTTAAATAAAAGCGCATAACCAATCATATTACGAAAAAAGGGGACCCGAACGGGTTCCCTTTGGTTTTGTGTTTGCATTGATGCAGCAGATTGTAAAATAGTACATTATCAAGGAACCCGCATTACGGGTTCTTTTTTTCACTTTCGCCGATATGCTGCTTTAGCGCAATATTGATGTATTGGGAAAGCGAGCGATCGTCTTTATCTGCCAATGCTTTGATTTTTTCGAGCAGATCGCCATCTATGGTAATGCTTATTTTTTCTTTCAGCGGCTTCATTTTATCACCTCGGAAATTATTATACGATAAAGTCGCAATATATATTGACAAGTAGGATAAAGTATGATAAAGTAGGATAAAAGAAATGTGAATGGAGGTGAGACCATGAGGCGTTTCAAGTGTATCTTTGATGTTTATGATGCCAGCGGCAGATACGTTGGTCGTTCTGAATCTGTTGTTTCCGCAAACGACCCTTATTCTGCACGAAAACTCGTCGAGGCACAGTATACGGGCTGCCGTATAAATTGGATTTCCTCTAACCCCGTTTGAATGCGTTGTATTCGGAGCCCCGTATGTATTCTCCGGGCTTCGAATCGAAAAACTATAAGTATAGGAGGTGAAGCAGGTGGGCATACCGTTTTTCAGGAAAATCGACAGGCAGTTTTGCATTATTGATTCTGTCCCCGTTAATGCAGCATTTATCGCTGATAGAAACGGAGCGGATACGAATTCCATAAATGCGCTGTTATGCAAAGCATATATCGATGTTTATATGGGATTGACATACGAAGTGCTTGCAGCCGTGAATTACGATGATGAAAGTTCGAAATTCACGGTAATTTATAAGTATGATGATGTAAGCTTGAAGATCAGGGCCAATGACGTCGAAAGCTCCGTAATAATCGTTGACGGCGATTCTCTGAATGACCGATTCGAAGCAAAGGAGAAGCTTATAGAAGAGCATTACCAAAAAGACGAACTCATTAAAAGCCGTGATATTTCTTCAATCGATCACCATCGTAATATGTGCTACCCGGATGAAGTATCGGCTATGTATATTGATGATTCGGGTCATGTTGAATTCTTATGGATTAAATTGAGTATGTACCTTGGAGAAAGTGATGACGGAAAACATATTCTCGGCGGCCGATTGTACAGCGAGCCGTTTGGAAATAGCGGATACCGCCGCAATGATATGGCTATAATTACAGTCGATGTCGGCGAAGAAGGTACGTGTCCTTTTGTAGAAGCGATCAAAGCCGCAAATTTGTAAATCTATAACATAATATTATGACAGGAGAAACAAAATGGGATTTTTGGATAAGGTAAAAGAAAAAGCGAAACAGCTCAAGGATGAAAATAGAAACATGGGGACAACAATGAAGCGGATAAACAATCCCGGAACGCTTTTTGGGATGATTAACCCCATGTCCGCTTTTGTCGAGCGCAATGAAAATGTCGATTTCAGTAAAGGCAGTTATGTAAGCATTGAAAACGAAAAGGGCGTAATATACGGTGCTGCGCAGGATGATTATGTATTCGGCGGCAGCGATGTAACGCTTTTCGAATGTCACGGTGACGGCAAAGACATCAATGTCGGCAAGGATACTAAACATACCAAGCGTTACGCGATTGCATTTAAGGATCACAAAGTGGCGGTTGCAGACATAATTGCGGATAAGCTCGATACATTTAAGTCGTCCCTCAAAATTCAAGAAACGCCGGCAAAGAAATAGTCGCAGGCAATATAAAAGCACCTTGCTTTGATGTAGGGTGCTTCTTTATATGGAACGGAAGCTGTTTCATATTGACGCACGGCGCAAAGAGTGGTATAATAATAACGAGCAAACAGCGGGAGGATATTAAAATGAAGCAGTTCAGGTGTGTTTTCGATGTTTATTACGATACGGGCGCCGGCGGCATTTATGATGACAACGGCGGCGGGTATGTCGGGCGCACCGAGCTTACCGTTCCCGCAGCCGATACCGGGTCCGCCCGCGAGCTTATCGAAAAGCAGTATAAGGGCTACCGCATAAAGTGGATATCCTCCGAGCCTGTGTGAGCTTCCGCATAAGCGGGCATTAAGGATACCGGCATACGCGGTGCAAAAAAGCACTTCACCCGCAAGTGAAGTGCTTTTTCATTACATCAGCCCGAAGCTGATATTTATCGCGCTGTTTACCTGCTGCATGGTGGTTTCGTCCAGCCGCCCCATTCGCTCGCGAAGGCGCGCTTTATCGAGCGTGCGTATCTGTTCGAGCAATATTACCGAATTTTTCGAGAGCCCGCTCGGCGCGCGGACACTTCCGCCCTCCGTGCCGCTCACCTCAATATGAGTCGGCAGCTTTGCTTTGCCGGTGCGGCTGGTTATCGCGGCGGCAATGACGGTGGGGCTGTAACGGTTCCCCATATCGTTCTGTACAATAAGCACCGGGCGGACTCCGCCCTGCTCCGAGCCGACAACGGGGCTTAGGTCTGCGTAATAAATATCACCGCGGCGTATGTTGGCTTCGGCTTCGACATTCCTTTCTTTCACGTCGTACACTCCTTTTTTTGTCAGTTTATGCAGACGTTTATATTGTTGCCCTATTATGCCGCCGTGATTCAGGCGAAGAAAAAAGAGCCCTGCGAAACAGAGCTCCAAGCAGTTTACATAATTATTTGAAGGAGAGTTCTTCGAACAGCGCGAATTCGGTTCTTCTGCCCCTTGCCGCGCGGCAGGGGATGATATCATACAAAAGCCGTGAGTGCCGCCCGGAAACGACCGCCGTGCGCGGCAGCCATACGGAGCGCGTTTCGGTAAATGTGATGCTTTCATACGGGAACCCGATCCCGTCGATCGCGGTGATAAATTCCTCCGCCGCCGAAACAAAGGCTTCTTCCGTTTGCACGCCGGATATGCGCACCGTGAGCCTTGTGGCTGCGGCGATGCTTTCCGCCCCGCCGCAGGGTATCGTTCCGCCGGAGGTTTTTGTGAGCCCGGCGTGCTCCACGGAATAATCGTAGGAGCGCAGCTTGCCCTCCAGAAGCTCGGAAAGCCTTGTGATAACAGGCCTTGCGAGGCATTCCTCGGCAACGGATTCAAAGGAATCGTAAACGGCTCCGCCCATTGTATACATCCTTGCGGAGCGTGTCGGCTCGCTGCCGCAGGTGATATCCGCGGCATAGATGCGCGAAAAAACATCATAATAAACGGCAGAGGCTTCCAGCCCGCCGAGCTCTTCCGAAACGGCGGAGGGGTATTTTCTGTCAAGCTCCGCGCGGATAAGCTTTTGGCTTTTTGCGGCGGAAACCGGATTGCCGATAAACACGGCGGAAACGGCGATACATACGGCGGCTCCGGCGGAAAGCAAAACGATCCCGCGGGTCCTGTTCTTTTTCAATGCCCTTGCGCCGAGCTCCGAAAAGACGAGCGCGAGTAGACATAATGCCATAAACAGTGCAACGATGCGCGCATCCTTTTCCTCCACGGTGTTAAGCACAAATACCGTGACAAGAAAGGCGGAAAAGCGCGTTATGATATCCTGCCCGATAAAGGCGGAGGCGAATGTGAGCGCAATGCCCGCCGGCAGCATGGCTATAATGCCCGCCGAACGGCGCAGACACAGCGCCGCGGCAAAGGCGAGAAGCACCGTGATAAGCGCGCGCAGCGCCGGCACAAGCCTGCGATTGATGATTTTTCCCGACACGCGTTCAGTCCTCCTCCCGATTGTATGGATTGGTGAGCCGGATGAGAAGCTCGGTATTGTCGTCCGACTGCATTTTATTGTTCCGCTCGGCACCGCATTTGGTACATTTATGGGTGATTATCATGCCCTTCTTCGCATTTACGGCGACGGCGATCGGCTTCATCAGCCCGCCGCATTCCGCGGCGCGGTCGCCGGGGTTTACGTCGACGTGCTTTGAATAAAGGCAAAACGGGCAGTGATTGCGCGAGCTGTATCCCAGCGGAGGCACCTCTCTGCCGCAGTTGCCGCAGATAAAGCCGCTGTCATTCTTGGTGAAAAGCTTTGTTTCCATAAAAATGTTCCCATATAATATGTAAAAAATGCGCGAAAGGGGTTTTATTTTCCCTGCGTTTATAGTATAATACCTTTTCGGAAGAAAATCAACCGTCAACGGAGGAATAAATATTGAACGAAAAGAACGAAGCCTGCGTGCGTGCGCGCCGCGGCAATGTCGGCGGGCAGGCGCTTGTCGAAGGCGTCATGATGAAGAGCAAAAGGTATACCGCCATTGCCGTCCGCCGCATGGACAACAAAAAAATATCGGTGAGCCGCAAGACAAACAGCTCGCTTGCCGACAGATATAGAATCTGCCGCCTGCCGCTTATCCGCGGGGTGGTGAATTTTGCCGAAACAATGGCGCTTTCCTTCTCCACCATCACCGCCGCTTCGGATATGCTCGGGCTGGAGAGCACGGCGGAGGAAGGCTCCAAATTCGATAAATGGCTGGAAAAGCATCTCGGGAAATGGATAATGCCCGTGATGACGGCGATATCCGTCATTCTCGGCGTGCTGCTCTCCGTCGGGCTTTTCATTTGGCTGCCGACATTCGTCTGCAATCTGCTTTTCGGCGAAAAGCTCGCGGGCGGGGATTTCTCCTCCGGCGTGTGGAGAAGCCTTGTCGAGGGTGTCCTGAAGGTGCTTATATTCATACTTTACCTTTGGCTTACGGCGCTCATACCGGATATGAAGCGCGTTTACCAATACCACGGTGCGGAGCATAAAAGCATTTTCTGCTATGAAAACGGCTTGGAGCTGAATGTGGAAAATGTCAAAAAGCAGAGCCGCTTTCACCCGCGCTGCGGCACCTCGTTTATGTTTGCGATGATATTCCTTTCCATTTTCATCGCCATAGCGTTTTTGTGGCCGGTGCAGAATGTCTGGCTGCGCAGCCTGCTCAAGCTGCTTCTGCTGCCGCTTAATGTCGGTATAGGCTATGAATTCATCCGTTATGCCGGAAGGCACGACAATGCTTTCGTGCGTATCGTTTCGCAGCCCGGGCTGTGGATGCAGCGGCTCACCACGCGTGAACCGGATGCCGAAATAATCGAGGTCGGTATTGCCGCGCTCAAATGTGCGCTGCCGGATGATTTCCCGGAAGCGTATGAAGAATATCTCGAAGCGATGAAACCGCAGGAGGAAGCTCCCGCAGAGGAAGCTCCCGCAGAGGAAGCTCCCGCAGAGGAAAACGGGGAACCCGGCGAAGCCGGGGAGGAGGCAGGCATTGAAGCTTCTCGAATACAGGAATAAGCTCAAATCCATCATCGCCTCGTTCCTTCCGGACGAAGCGGTCACCATTGCCGATATGCTGCTGTGCGAGGCGCTCGGGGTGGATCGCGGCACGCTGCTTGCGCGGCTGGACAGCGAAACTCCCTCCGGCATCGACCCGTTCATAAGCGGGGCGGTAATGCAGCTTTCGCTCGGCAAGCCGGTGCAGTACGTTTTGGGCAAGTGCTGCTTTTACGGCTATGATATCGCCGTGGGGGACGGAGTGTTTATCCCGCGGAGCGATACCGAGTTCGGCGTAAAGGCGGCGCTCGGGGTTTTGAAGGACGGTATGCTGTTTGCCGATATATGCAGCGGCAGCGGCTGTATCGCAAAGGCTATCGCTTCCGAAAATCCCACGCTCAGCGGCTATGCGCTGGAGCTTTCGCGGCGCGCGCTCGTTTATACCGAAAAAAATCTTGCCGATTGCCGCAATGTTTCGGTGCGCAGGTTCGATGCGCTGGATGAGGACGATTATATCGCTCTTGCCTCGGTGATCGAACGCCCGCTCGATCTTGTTATCTGCAATCCGCCGTATATCCCCACCGAGGATATCAAAATGCTGGATACGCAGGTCGGGTTCGAACCGGAAACGGCGCTCGACGGCGGCGAGGACGGGCTTCGCTACTATCGCGCCGTCACCTCCTATGTCGGTCATATACTCGCACGGGAAGGCGTGCTTATATACGAAATCGGCATCAACCAGTGCGAGGCGGTTTCCGAAATTCTTTCGAAAAACGGTTTCAGCGTCGCGGCGATAAAGGATTACGGCAAAATCGACAGAATCCTTTTGGCAAAAAGATATTGACAACAAAACAGATCCGTACTATTATTATATTATTATTGATAGTACGGGTCTGTTTTTATGCTTGAACGTATAGTTTCGAGGAACAACAATCTTATAAAATCCGTTGCCGAGCTCCGCGAAAGCGGCGCGCGCCGCCGCGAAGGGCTTTTCTGCTTCGAAGGGGTGCATCTGCTCGAGGAGGCAAAACGCTTCGGCGCGGAGCTTGTATATGTTTTTGTCAGGGAAGGCTCGCCCGGCGGGTATTTTGCTCTTGCCGCAGGCAGCAGCGCAAGGGTATTCGAGGTGACCGACGCGGTATACGACCGCCTCACGGAGGAAAAAGCCCCTCAGGGGGTTTTTGCCGTCGCTCGTATGCCGAAAAACATCAGGCCGCTTTCGGAGAGCATCCCCGGCGGGTGTGCCGCCGTGCTTTGCGATATACAGGATTCCGGCAATGTCGGCACGGTGATACGCACCGCCGCCGCCTTCGGGACAGCCGTTGTGCTTGCCGGCGCCTGCGCCGATATTTTTTCCAAAAAAACCGTGCGTGCCACAATGGGCGCCGTCTTTTCCGCCGAAATATATACCTGCCCTTCGGGGGCGGAGGCCGCAAGAATACTGAAAGCCGCCGGCAGGCGCACGCTCGCCTGCGCTCTGCGCGGGGATGCGTATGAGCTCGGCGGGTTCGCAATGCGCAGCGGCGACAGCTTTTTTATCGGGAACGAAGGCAAAGGGCTTTCCGCAGAGGTTATAAACGGCTGCGATATCGCCGTCCGTATCCCCATGACAAACCTTGCCGAAAGCCTGAACGCCGCCACGGCGGCGGCAGTCATGCTGTGGGAAGCAAGGAGGGCCGGGATTTGAGAGAGATAATCCTTTATTCATGGCTGCAAACCTGCATCGGAACGGCAAGCAGGCTCGCTTCGGAAATACTTCCTCGCTTTTCGGGAATAGACGAGCTTTATCAAAACGAGGATTTTTCCTTCCTCGGCGCGGAACGGGAAAAGTATATCGAACGGCTCGAAAACAAGGATACCGGCCAGGCGTTCGAGATCGCAAAGAGAGTACTCGCAGTGGGTGCACACGTTGTCGGTTATTACGATAAAAACTACCCTTCACGCCTGCGCGGGATCCCCGATCCGCCCGCCGCGCTTTATGTTATCGGCGAACTGAGGGAGCTTTCCTCCGTGCCGTGTATCGCCGTGGTGGGAACGCGTAAAATGACCGAATACGGAAAGAATATTGCCGAACGCTTCGCATATGATTTTGCAAAGAGCGGGGCTGCCGTTGTCAGCGGGCTCGCAAAGGGTATCGACACCGCAGCCCACCGCGGGGCGATAGCCGCGGGCGGTTATACCGTCGCGGTGCTCGGCAATCCGATCGGTGATGTTTACCCTGCCGAAAACACCGCGGCGTTCAAAACACTTTACGAACGCGGCGCGGTCGTGAGCGAAATGTACCCCGGATGCCCGCGCACCCGGGCGGATTTTCCCAACCGCAACCGCATTATCAGCGGAATGTGCGATGTGACCGTTGTCGCCGAAGCCGGCGAGCACAGCGGTTCGCTTATCACCGCGCGCCATGCCGTTTCACAGGGACGCAGGGTATATGCCGTTCCGGGCGCCGTCGGCGGTGCGAACGCCGGGACAAACCTCTTGATAAAGCGCGGCATTCCCGCGGCGACGGAGCCGTACGATATCATCGGCCCGCTTCTGCTCGAATACCCTCGCACGGCGCGTGCGTATGAACCTTCGGTGACGGAAAGGCTGCGTTCCTACGGAATGGGCACGCCGGCGCCGGAACCGCCGTGCGCCGAACCGCCGAAGAAGGCTCCTGCCGAAGTGCCCGCACGGGAAATATCCGCGGCGCGGGACACGCTTTCCGGCAGAATGCTTGCCGCTCTGCGCGGCGGCGGAATGACGGCGGATGAGCTTTCCGAAAGGCTTCGTGAACCGATTTCGGAAATAATGTGCGAGCTCACAATGATGGAAATAGACGGCAGTATAATTTCGGCTGCCGGAAACAGATATACAGTGCGAAAATAAGGAGCATTTGATGAACACACTTGTAATCGTCGAATCGCCGAGCAAGGCAAAGACAATCAACGGCTTTCTCGGCAAGGGCTATAAGGTTAAATTTTCGAAGGGCCATGTCAGGGATCTTCCGAAAAGCAAGCTCGGGATTGATGTCGAACACGATTTCGAACCGCAATATATCAACATACGCGGCAAGGGCGAGCTGATAAACGAGCTTCGCAAGGATGCAAAAGCGGCGGACAGAATATTCCTTGCCGCCGACCCGGACCGCGAAGGGGAAGCCATAAGCTGGCATCTTGCGGCGGTATTGAATGTCGATCCGGCAAAGATAAAAAGGATCACCTTCAACGAAGTCACGAAGAACACGGTTAAGGATGCGATAAAGCACCCGCGCGATATCGACATGAACCTTGTGAACAGCCAGCAGACACGCCGTATACTCGACCGCCTTGTCGGTTATAAAATAAGCCCGTTTCTCTGGCACCATATCAAAAACGGGCTTTCCGCCGGCCGTGTGCAGTCCGTGACAACGCGCCTTATTGTCGAGCGCGAGGAGGAGATAAATGCCTTCAAGCCGGAGGAATACTGGGATATCACCGCGACGCTGAACGCCGTTTCCGGCGGCAGCTTCAAGGCACGCTTTTTCGGAACGGGCAGCAAAAAGAAGGAGCTGACCTGCCGCGAGGATGTGGACGGAGTTCTTTCAACGCTCGGCGCGGATTACCGTGTGACAGGGGTCAAAAAGGCACTCAAAAACCGCCGCCCCGCGCCGCCGTTCATCACGAGCACCCTGCTGCAGGAGGCAAACCGCAGGCTTTCGTTCCAGACTCAGCGCACAATGATGATCGCGCAGGAGCTTTACGAGGGCGTTAATATCGGCGAAAAGAGCACACATGGTCTTATAACCTATATGCGTACCGACTCGCTCCGTATCTCCGACGAGGCACGCGCCGCGGCGAAGGACGTTATAATTTCCATGTACGGCGGGGAATACTACCCCGAAACGCCGAACATTTACAAGGCGGAAAAGAACGCTCAGGATGCGCATGAGGCGATACGCCCCTCCGATCCCTCCATAACCCCGGAGTCCATCCGCGGAAAGGTGAGCAACGATCAATACCGCCTTTACAGGCTTATTTGGGAACGCTTTATCGCTTCGCAGATGGCAAACTGCGTGATGGACACCGTTTCGGCGGAGATCGAATCCGGTCCGTGGCAGTTCCGCGCATCCGGGCATACGGTGCGCTTCCGCGGCTATTCCGCCGTTTATGCCGATGAAAACGATGACGGCAGCGAGGAAAATTCCGTGCTTCCCCCCGTTGCGGAGGGCGAAACGCTTTCCTGCGCGGGTGTCGATCCGCAGCAGCACTTCACACAGGCGCCCGCAAGGTTTACCGAAGGTTCGCTGATCAAGACAATGAAGGACAAGGGTATCGGCAGACCTTCCACCTACACCCCGACGATAACGACAATAATTTCCCGCGGGTATATCCGCCGCGACGGCAAGTTTCTTGCCCCGACGGAGCTGGGCTATATTACCACGGATATGATGAAAAAAGCCTTTTCGCGCATTGTGGATTACAATTTCACCGCCGATATGGAGGAGGATCTCGACGAGATCGAATCCGGCGAAAAGAATTATCTGGATACACTCCGGGAATTTTACGCCCGGTTCAGCGAGGAGCTTGATGCCGCCGAAAAGACATTGGGAAGCGAAAAGGTTGCGCTGCCGAAGGTCGAAACCGGGATAATATGCGAAAAATGCGGCGCGATGATGATCGAAAAAACAGGGCGTTACGGCAAATTCGCCGCCTGCCCGAATTACCCGCGCTGCCGCAATACAAAACGGCTGGAGCCGGAAAGCACCGCGGAGGACGGGGAAAAGAAGCCCGCTGCCGAGATAATAGCCGATGAAAAATGCCCGAAATGCGGCAGCGACATGGTGCTGCGCAAGGGACCGCACGGCAACTTTTTCGCCTGCCGCAATTATCCGGAATGCAAAACGGCGATCCCTTACCGCCGCGACAGCGGCATGGTCTGCCCCGAATGCGGCAAGCGGATAATGATCAAGCAGACAAAGAGCCGCAAGAACTACTATTGCTGCGAGGATTACCCGGAATGCTCGTTTTCCTCGTGGGATATCCCAACCGACCGCCGCTGCCCCCAGTGCGGCGCTCCGGTTTTGAAAAAGAAAAACCGCGAAGTGTTCTATTGCAAAAACAACTGCGGATGGAGCGAGGGTAAATGAGCAGGATCAGAATAGCCGTTGATATAATGGGCGGCGACCGCCAGCCGTGCGAGCTTGCACGCGGTGCGGCGGAGGCTGCCGCAGCGGCGGATATCGATGTGATACTTGTCGGCACGGAAGAAGTGCGCGGCGAAGCGTGCGCGATCGCCGGCGGTGCCGGCTTTGTGAGCGCCGCGGGCTATGTCGCGATGACGGATGATCCCGGCTGCGTAATGAATGAAAAAAAGGAATCCTCCATGTGCGTTGCCGCGCGTCTCTGCCGCGACGGCGAAGCCGATGCCGTTGTGAGCGCGGGCAACACCGGGGCTCTGTTTACGGCTTCTTCGCTGATAATCCGCAGAATAAAGGGCGTGCGCCGTGCGGCGCTTTGCTCGGTTGTCCCGCTCGAAAAACCGTTTTTGCTGCTCGATTGCGGGGCAAACCTCGATGCAACGCCCGAAATACTCCGCCTTTATGCAAAAATGGGCTCGGTTTATGCCGAAAACGTACTTAAAATCGCTTCACCCCGCGCCGCGCTGCTGAACAACGGAACGGAACCGCACAAGGGAACACCGCTTTATTACGGTGCTTACGAGCTGATATCCGCGGATGAAAGCATAAATTTCATCGGCAATTGCGAGGGAAAGGCGTTGCCCTTCGGCGCGGCGGATGTTGTTGTCTGCGACGGATTTACCGGGAATATCGCGCTGAAAACCATCGAAGGCATGGGAAAATTCATGTCCGCGACTCTCAAAAGCATTTTTTATGCAAACACGCTTACAAAGCTCTGCGGGCTGGCGACAAAAAAACAGACGGATGCGCTCAAAAAGCGGCTCGATGCTTCCGAATACGGCGGCGCGCCTTTTCTGGGGCTGGCAAAACCGGTCATCAAAGCGCACGGCAGCTCGGATGCGCGTGCCTTCCGCAATGCGATATTGCAGGCGCACGGATATGCCTCCTGCGGGGCGATCGAAACGATAGGAACCGAAATGGGAAAGGTCGGTGAACAGTAAGCATATGGCAGAAAAGGATATGGCACTGCTTGAAGAAAGGATCGGATACACCTTCCGCAACCGGGAGCTGTTGACTGTCGCTCTGACACACTCCTCCTACTGCAACGAAAACCGCAAAAAGGGCTGCACCGAATGCAACGAGCGCAGCGAATTTCTGGGCGATTCGGTGCTTTCCGTCATAACGGCGGAATTTCTGTTCCGCAAGTTTCCGGAAGCGGACGAGGGCTTTTTGACAAAGACCCGCGCCGCGCTTGTGTGCGAGGATGCGCTTGCGACGTTTTCGTCGGGGCTTTCGCTCGGGGATTATATGTTCTTCGGGCACGGCGAGGCGACATCCGTCGGCGGCAGGCACCGCAAAAGCATTATCGCGGATGCGTTCGAAGCGCTTATCGCCGCGATATATCTCGACGGCGGCATGGAGGAGGCAAAAAAATTCGTACTGCCGTATATAACCGGTATGCTCGATTCGGTGGTGAAGAACGGCACGGAGGATTTCAAATCCCGCCTGCAAAGGATCGTACAGCAGACACCGGAGGAATCGCTCACATATAAGCAGGTGAGCGAGGAGGGCCCGCCGCACGACCGTACCTTCGGCTATGAGGTGTACCTGAATTCCAACCTGTTGGGCTCCGGCAAAGGGCATTCCAAGCGCGAGGCGGAACAGGCAGCCGCGCGCGAGGCGCTTGTCGCCCTGGGTGAGCTGGATGGGTGAATACCGCAACATACCGTTTTTCGTTCCGTTTGCCGGCTGCCCGAACCGATGTGTTTTCTGCGCGCAGGAAAAGATCACCGGGCACGGTGTCTGCGAGGATAACTCCTGCGAGCTGAACGCGTTGGAATCGCTGCTGGAAGGCGTTCCGCGCGGCACCGGGTGCGAAAGCCGGATCGCCTTCTTCGGCGGGAGCTTTACGGCTATCCCGCGGGCACGCATGGAAGGCCTGCTTGCTTCGGCGCGGGAATACATAAATAAGGGCGTGGCTTCGGGGATCAGGATATCCACCCGCCCGGACTGCATAAACGAAGAAATACTCGATATACTTGCCGATTACGGCGTATGTAATATAGAGCTCGGGATACAGAGCACGGATGATAATGTGCTTGCCGCTTCGGGGCGGGGGCACGATGCAAAATGCTCCTTCCGCGCCGCGGAGCTGATAACAGGGCGCGGGTTTACGCTCGGCGGGCAGATGATGATCGGGCTCCCGGGCGCAACTCCGGAAAGCGAGCTTGCGACCGCGCGCGACATTGTCGCAATGGGCGCGGCGGAGTCGAGGATATATCCGACAGTCGTCTTTTCCGGCACGGAGCTTTACCGCATGGCGGTTTCCGGCTGCTACAAGCCGCTTTCGGATACCGAAGCCGTGCGGCGTACCGCACCCTGCTTCCGCCTGTTTTACGAATCCGGCGTGAAGGTGCTGCGGATCGGGCTCCATGCGAGCGAGGAAACGGTTTCGGCGCCCTTCGGGGCGACACACCCCGCCATCGGCGAGCTTGTCCGCGGGCAGGTGTATGCCGATATCATTGCCGGGAAGGTAGGGGATGCGGGCGGAAAAACGCTCGTGATCACCGTTAAAAAAAGCGATGTCTCCATGCTTTGCGGCCACGGCGGCAGGGCGATAGCGGCAATAAAGTCCGCAACGAACGCCACGGCGGTAAGGGTTATCGGCGGTGACAGAGAATGCTTTGACCCGCTTATAAATTTTGGGAGTGTAAAATAATATGCGCTTGAAAGCCATTGAAATGCAGGGCTTCAAATCCTTTCCGGATAAGACCCGCATAAACTTCGACAGCGGTGTGACCGCAATAATCGGCCCCAACGGGAGCGGGAAATCGAATATTTCGGATGCCATCCGCTGGGTGCTCGGCGAAATGAGCGCGAAATCCCTGCGCGGCAGCCGCATGGAGGATGTCATATTCAACGGCACCGCCAACCGCGCCGCCGCGAACTGCGCCTCCGTTTCGCTCGTGATCGACACGGAGGAGGAATACAACCGCGCCAACAACATGACACTTGAGAATACCGGCTCCGGCGAAGAAAGCGAAGAAAGCGAAAAGGAAAAAAAGGAATTTTCGCTTTCCTCCATGCCGGAAATAACCGTCACGCGCAAGCTTTACCGCAGCGGCGAAAGCGAGTATTACATAAACAAAAAGCAGGTCCGGCTTAAAGATATTTACGAGCTGTTTTATGATACCGGCATCGGCAGAGAGGGGTATTCGGTTATCGGTCAGGGCAGGATCGCGGAGGTGCTTTCGCAGAAGGATGACGAGCGGCGAAGCATTTTCGAGGAGGCTGCGGGAATATCCAAAATACGCTACAAAAAGCTGGAAGCGGAGCGCAAGCTGCGCGATACCGAAGCTAATCTCGTGCGCGTGGAGGATATTCTTTCCGAAATATCGGCGCGGGTCGGCCCGCTCGAAAAGGAGGCCGAAAACGCAAAACAGTACCTTGTGCTGAGCGAGGAAAAAAAGGGAATAGAGATAACCCTGTGGCTGGACAGGATAGACCTGCTGCGCGAAAGGCGCGCCGAAAGCGAAGAAGCGCTTGCCGAAGCGAAAACCGAGCTTGAAGCCGCCGAAATGCAGGCGGCGCAGCTCGACACGGCAACGGACAGGCTGCTTAACGAAAGCTATGAAATATCGCGCGCGGTCGCCGAATGCGAACGCGAAAAGGGCGAAGCCATACAGAGAAAGACTGTCGCCGAAGGGCGCAGGGCGGTTTGCGAAAACGATATAACCCATGCCCGTGCGGCGATGGAGGATGCGATCTCCGCTGCGGAGGCCGCAAAGGCCGAAAAGGCGGCGAACGATGCCGCTCTTGCAGAGTGCACAGGCGCGCGAACGGCGGCGGAGGAAAAGCTTTCTGCCGCGGGCGAGGGCTGCGAACGGCTGGAAAAATCATATGAGGCGGCAAGGAACGCATATGCCGCCGCGGAAAAGGAGCTTGAACGTGCCGACGGCGCGCTTGCGGTGCTCGGTTCGGATAAAAACCGCAACGAAACAAGGCTTGCCGCCGTGAACGCTTCGCTGGAAGCGGAAACCCGCGCCGCGACCGAAAACGCCGGCAGGCTTGCCGCGGCGAACGAACGCATACGCGCACTCGAAGGCGAGCTTGAACGCGCCGAAAGGGCATATGACGAAGCCGTCGCCCGCCGCGGGGAAACGCAGACAAAGCTTGTCACCGTCGATGCCGACAGAGCACTGTTCGCCTCCCGGCTCGACCGCGCGGTGGAGGCTATCACCGCCGAGCGTATCGCCGTGACGGGGCTGGAACAGAAGCGCGATCAGCTTTCGCGGCTTGAATCGCTGCTCGAAGGCTATTCCGAAAGCGTAAAGCGGATAGTAAACGACGTGAATTCCGGAAAGGTGCTCTCCGGCGGAAAGAAGGTCGGCCTGTACGGCACCGTTTCCAATATAATCTCCTCCGACAGCGAATATGTTATCGCTTTGGAAACGGCGCTTGCGGCATCCGTGCAGTTTATCGTGGTGGATAAGGAATCGGATGCAAAGGCGTGCATAAAGTATCTTAAAGAACACAGGCTCGGCAGGGCGACATTTCTTCCGCTCGAAAGCGTTTCGGGCAGGAAGGCGGATGTTTCGCAGATCGAGGATATGCCGGGGTATGTTGGTATCGCTTCATCGCTTGCCAAGTTCGATAAGAAGTTCGAAGGCGTCGTGAACGACCTTCTGGGCAGAACCGTAATTGCCGATAATATCGAATCCGCCTCCGCCATAGCGCGCAAAACGGGGTTCCGCGTGAAGATAGTAACGCTGGACGGTCAGATAATCAATGCCGGCGGCAGCTATACCGGCGGTTCGAGCGCGGGGAAGGTCGGCGTGTTTACCCGTGCGATGGATATCGAACGCATAACCGAGGAGATACGCGCCCATAACGAAAAGATAAAATCGCTCGAAAAGGAAAAGGAATCCTGCGCGGATGATGCGGACGGTGCCGAAAGCGAGATTGCCGCGCTGCGGATCGCGCTTTCGCAATGCAATGCGGATACGGCATCGCTTTCCGAAAGAAAGGAGCTGCTTTCCGCGCGGCTCGGCGATGAACGCACCGCCGCACTCGGGATCCATGGCGGGGAGGAAGCACTGAACGGGCTCAGAACGGAGCTTGAAGCGCTCGAAGCGGATAAGCAAAAGCTGATCGCCGCGGTCGCCGCGGCAGAGGAGAGCAGGGCCCGCCTTGCCGCTGCGGCGGAAAGCGCAAAAACGGCGGAGGAGCTTGAATTTGCCCGTGTGAACGAGGCGCGTATGGCGCTTTATTCCTGCAGGAACGAGCTTTCCGTCGCCTGTGAAAGACAGCGCAATGCCGAAGCCCGTGCCGCCGAGCTTGAAGCAAGGATCGCATCCGGCAGCGAAACGCTCGAACGCGCTTCCGCGACGATCGAGCAGCGCAGCGGTGAGATCGCCGCTATCGAAGTCGAATGTGCCGAATGTGATGCCGCAGCCGCCGAATGCGACAAAAAGGCAGCCGAGCTTGTTTCCGGCAGGCAGGAAAAGGAATCCGAGCTTGCGGAAATGCGCGCGCGACAGAAAACCGCGCTTGCGGCGAAGGAGGATGCCTTCCGCCGCGTGACGGAGGCAGATATGAAGCAGACCGCCGCGAGCAACGAATTCGACACCGTCACAGGGAAGCTTTGGGATGAATACGAGCTTACCTATTCGGATGCGCTTCCCTTGAGGCTGCCGAAGGAAAAAATGGAAAAGGCGGCGACAAGGCTTGCTTCGCTGAAAGCAAAAATACGCTCGATGGGCGTTATAAACGTAAATGCGGTGGAGGAATACCGTGCCACAAAGGAACGGTTCGATTTTCTTTCCGCACAGGTCGGCGATCTGAACAAGACCCGCGCCGGGCTGGATAAAACGATTTCGAAGCTCGAAGCGGGCATGAAGGAATCCTTTTTGGAATGCTTCGATAAGATCAACACCGAATTCAATTCCGTATTCTGCGAGCTTTTCGGCGGCGGCAGCGCCCGTGCCGAGCTGACCGACCCGCTGCTTCCGCTCGAATGCGGGATCGATATCGTTCTTAAAGTGCCGGGCAAGAGCGTGCGGAGCATTTCGCTGCTTTCGGGCGGCGAGCAATCCTTTGCGGCCGTTTCGCTTTATCTTGCTTTGCAGCGTGTCAACCCCGCGCCGTTCTGCGTTTTCGACGAGATCGAAAGCGCGCTCGACGAGGTGAACGTTGTGAAGCTCGCCTCCTATGTGCGGCGCAACAGCGATAAGACCCAGTACATTCTTATCACGCACCGCCGCGGAACGATGGAACGTGCGGATACGATATACGGCATAACCATGCGCCAGAAGGGGATATCCGAATTTATCCGCCTGAACATGGCGAAGCTGGATGAAAATATCAGGGAGTATACAGGCAAATGAGCTTTTTCGACAAACTTAAAAACGGGCTGAAAAAAACGCGCGACGTGCTTTTGAAGCCGGTGAACGATCTCTTTTCCTCCTATGACAAGGTGGACGACGATTTTTACGAGGAGCTGTGCGATCTGCTGATAATGGCGGATGTCGGGGCGGAAACCTCCGATGCGCTCGTTAACGAGCTGCGGCAGCGCCTGAAGGAAAAAAAGATCCGCGATGCCTCGATCGCAAGGCAGGAATTCCGCGAAATCCTTGCCGAAAGCGTCGGCGAGGGCGGAACGCTGGATATAAAGCCGGGGCTTAACGTTATACTTGTTATCGGTGTGAACGGTGTCGGGAAGACAACCTCCATCGGCAAGATAACGCATTACCTGCGTGAAAGCGGAAAAAGCGTCATGCTTGCGGCGGCGGATACCTTCCGTGCCGCAGCCGCAGAACAGCTTTGCATATGGGCGGACCGCAACGGCGTGCCGATAATCAGGCAAAGCGAGGGTGCCGACCCGGCAGCCGTGGTATTCGATGCCGTCGCTGCCGCGAAAAAGGCGGGCGTGGATGTCCTGATCGTGGACACTGCAGGCAGGCTGCACAACAAGAAAAACCTTGTGGATGAGCTTGCGAAGATCAACCGCGTTATCGACCGCGAAGCCCCCGGGTGCAGCCGCGAAACGCTGCTCGTGCTGGATGCCTCCACCGGTCAGAACGCGCTGATACAGGCTTCGGAATTCGGCAAGGCGGCAAAAATAACCGGGCTTGTGCTTACAAAGCTGGACGGTACCGCCAAGGGCGGAATTATCCTTGCCATCAAGCGCACGCTGGGCATTCCGGTAAAGTTTATCGGCGTGGGCGAGGGGATCGACGATCTCCGCCCGTTCGACGGCAGGGATTTCATCAATGCCTTTTTCGAGGAATAGAGCAATGAGGATGATCCTTGCAACGGGAAACGCACACAAGCTGGCGGAATTCCGCGCGGCATTTGCCGCGGGCGGTTATGATATCGAGCTGCTTACCCCGCGTGATGTAGGATTCACGGGGGATATCGCCGAAACGGCGGACAGCTTCGAGGGCAATGCCTATATAAAGGCAAAGGCGCTTTGCGATTTCACGGGGGATATCGCCATAGCGGACGACAGCGGCCTTGAAACAGATGCGCTTTGCGGCGCGCCGGGGGTTTATTCCGCGCGCTTTGCCGGCGAAAACGCCACGGATGCGGAAAACAACGAAAAGCTGCTCGGGCTGCTGAAAAATACCCCTGACACGGAGCGTGCGGCGCGGTTCGTGTGCGTTATATGCGCCTGCAAGCCGGGCGGAGAAAGGCTGTTTGTCCGCGGGGAAAGCCGCGGCAGGATAATCGAAACCCCGCGCGGCGCGGACGGCTTCGGCTACGACCCGATATTCCTGCACGAGAGCGGAAAAACCTTTGCGGAAATGACACAGGCGGAGAAAAACGCCGTTTCGCACCGCGGCAGCGCCATAAAGCAGCTTGTCTTGCACGGCGATTTCTTCAAATAATCACAATTGACGGAGTGGAAGCACAATGGATGTCATTCTTGAATATTTCGAATATGTCAAAAATCAGCTTGCCGGGATCGGCGTGATCGACGTTATAGATATACTTATCGTTGCGCTGCTGTTTTATTATACCTTCCGCTTCGTGCGGGAAAGGCGTGCGGGCAAGCTGCTTGTCGGTATAATAATACTTATCGGTATGCTGCTTCTCAGCTCGCTGCTCCATATGAGGGCATTGAACTTCCTGCTCACAAACCTGTTTTCCGTCGGGCTGATAGCGATCGTTATCGTCTTTCAGCCGGAGCTGCGCAGTGCGCTCGAAAAGGTGGGCGGGGAATCCATACGCAATTTCAAGGGAATGATGGATGCGGACACCGAATACGCCGTGCGAAACGCTATCGGCGAGGTGTGCGTCGCCGCTGAATCCTTTTCGGAAAGCAAGACCGGCGCTCTGATAGTTTTCGAGCGCGGAACGAAGCTCGGCGATTATATCCGTACCGGCACGGTGGTGGATGCCGTGACATCCTCCTTCCTGCTCGGGAACATATTCTTCAATAAAGCACCGCTTCACGACGGGGCCGTCATCATCCGCGACGGGCGTGTCCACGCGGCGGGCTGCTTCCTTCCGCTTTCCATGAACAATGAAATCGTCAAGGAGCTCGGCACCCGCCACCGTGCCGCTATCGGCATGAGCGAAAACAGCGATGCCGTTGTGCTTGTCGTTTCGGAGGAGACGGGCGTGATATCCGTTGCGCTGGACGGCGAACTTAAACGCGGCTTTTCACGCAGGAGCCTGGAGGATTATCTTGTTTCGCTTATCATCGGCGAGGAAAAGAAGACCATCACCGCCCGCGTAAGGTTCAGATTCAAAAGAAAGGGCGGGAACAAAAAGAAATGAAAAGCAGGGAATCCGCCAAAAAAACGCTTGAAGTCGGCAAGATGTCCCGCGCGGCAAAAACAGTCGTGCTTATCGCGGCGGTGCTCGGCGCGCTGCTCGTGTGGATATACGCAATGGGCTTCGACAACACGCTCTTCGAGCGCACCTTCAACGGGATAACCGTTGTTTTGGAGGGCGAAAGCAAGCTTACGGAAAAATACGGCTACACGCTTGCCGGCGGGCAGACTTTTTCCTCCATAACCGTCGTTGCAAAGGGCAAACGCTCCGAGCTGAACGCACTGAGCGAATCGGATTTTCGCGCCGTTGTCGATGTTTCGCTGCTCGAACAGCCGGGGCTGCAGACAGCCGGTATAGTCGTTTATTCGCCGAACGGGATCGAGGTCGTTTCCCAATCCTCCACCACGGTGCAGATCTTTGTGGATGAATTCACCCAGATGACGTATGTCCCCGTCGAGGTCGATCTCGGCAATTACCGTATGGGCGAAGGGATCACCTTTGCCTCCGGCATGGCAAACCCGCAGTTTATAAATATTTCCGGCCCGAAAACCGAACTGGAGCGTATTTCCGGCGCTTATGTGGATTTTGATCTGAGCGATTACGAGCTGACACAGAGCGTGAGCGGCAAGGGCCGGATCGTCCTGCGCGACGAAAAGGGCAATAATATCGAAAACAGGTATATAACCTGCTCCGAAACGGAGGCATATGTGACGGTTGCGCTTTCCAAACAGAAAACCATTCCGGTGAAGGTAAAGCTCACCGGAGGAAAGTTTTCGCAGGAGGATGTAACGGTGCGCCTTTCCGCCACGACGATAACCGTTTCCGGCACGCCGGAGCTTGTCGATTCCATGGATGAATTTCCGCTCGAATTCGACGAAACCGTCTTTATCGGCGAATCCAGCCGTGAATATATCATAAGCGCGCTGCTTCCGGAGGGTGTCGTTAACGAAAGCGGCTTTTCCAAGATAACAGTCGATGTCAGGCTGCCGGAGCTTTCGGTAAGAAGAATCAAAATATCCGCCGGGGATATAAAGCTCGAAAACCTTCCCGAAGGGATGACCGCCGAGTTTGCCGGCGGAGTGACCGTTACCCTTGTCGGCCCGCGGGATGCGTTTTCCGGCTTTGATTTCAGCGGCGTTTCGGTCATTGCGGATTACAACGATATAACCGTCAATTCCGACGGGAGCTATACCGCGCGGCTGCGCGTCGTCACGGGGGACGAAAGCGGGGTCATTTACCCTCTCGGGGTCGAATATACCGCCGTTTTCACGGTGAAGGATAACACCGCGGAAGAAAACGGCTGAGTTTATCAAGAAAGAAACGAAAAGGGTGGTATATAAATGAAATTCGGAAGCTGGGTCGTCCGCGAAGAGGACGAAGCGGTCTGCAAACGGCTGGGTTCGGAAACCGGCCTTCTGCCGCTTACCGTAAAGCTGCTTGCAAACCGCGGGATAACGTCCGCGCGTGAGGCGGAATGCTTTCTCGACCCCGGCAGGATCGAATTTCACGACCCGTTCCTGCTTGCTGATATGGATGCCGCCGTCGCGCGGATAACCCGCGCGATAAACGAACACGAAAGGGTATGTATATACGGCGATTACGATGTGGACGGGGTGACAAGCACGGTTTTGCTCTACCTTTACCTTCGCACACGCGGTATCGAATGCGAATGCTTTATCCCCGAAAGGTTAAGCGAGGGCTATGGGCTCAGCCTGCCGGTTATCGAACGCATGAAGGGCAGGATCGACCTTATTATCACCGTGGATACCGGCGTTACCGCCGTTGCGGAGGCGGAATATGCACGATCTGTCGGGATAGATATGGTCGTGACAGACCACCATTCCTGCCGCGAAACGCTTCCCGCCGCCGCGGCTGTTGTCAATCCGCACCGCAGCGACAGCAAATACCCCTTTTTGCAGCTTGCCGGGGTCGGCGTGGTTTTCAAGCTGCTTTGTGCGCTCAACGGCGGCGTGGAGCGTATACTTGATATGTATTCGGACATAATCGCGTTGGGGACTATCGCCGATGTCATGCCGATAATCGACGAAAACCGCAGGATAACGGCGGCAGGGCTCGAAAAGCTGGCAAAAACCGAAAACCCCGGCTTACGGGCGCTTATGTGCAGGTCCGGCACATTGAAATCCGGCAGATACGCCAAAAAGGTCACCTCGGCGACCGTCGGCTTTGTGCTCGCACCGCGTATAAATGCGGCGGGGCGGATCGCCTGCGCTTCGCTTGCCGTCGATCTGCTGCTCGCGAAGGATGACGAGACCGCTGACAGGATCGCTTCCGAGCTTTGCGAAATAAACAAAAAACGCCAGATAACCGAGCAGGAGATATTTGAAGCCGCCGTCGCCATGATCGAAAGCAGCTATAAGGATGACAAATTCCTTGTCCTTGCCGCAGAAGGCTGGCACCAGGGCGTTATCGGCGTTGTCGCTTCGAAGATAGCCGAAAAGTACTCCCGCCCCTGCATACTGTTTTCTATCGACGGCGAAACCGCCAAGGGCAGCGGCAGGAGCATACGCGGTTTTTCGCTTATGAACGCTTTGAGCGCGTGCGGAGATATGTTTATCGAATACGGCGGGCACGAGCTTGCCGCCGGGCTTTCCATCCGGTGCGAAATGATAGATGCCTTCCGCCGCCGCATAAACGAATATGCAGCCCCGCTGCTCAGCGGGTGCGAGGATGCGTTTCCGCTCGAAATAGAATGCGAGGCGGATTTTGCCGATATAACCGAAAAGGGAATAACCGAAATGCTGCGGCTCGAACCCTTCGGGCTTTCCAATCCGCAGCCGGTGCTTGTCCTGCGCGATGTGTTTATAAAGGATATCACCCCGCTTTCGCAGGGGAAGCATATCCGTATGCGCGTGTTCCGCGGCGGTAACGAAGCAGGCGTGAACGCGGTTTGGTTCGGGATGACACCGGAGGAAATGCCGTTTTGCGAGGGCGATCTGCTTGATATAGCCTTTACCGCCGATATAAACGAATATATGGGGCTGCGCACGCCGCAGATATTTATCCGCGATGCGGCTTATTCGCGTGCGGAGGCGGATTCCGTAAAGGAATGCGGCGAAAAATATGCCGCGCTTGTTTCCGGGCGGAGGTTCTCCGGCGATATTGCCGAGATCCCCTCTCTTGCCGAATTCCGCGCGGCGTTCCGTGCCGCCCGCCGGTTTGCCGCGCACGAAAAGGTGAAAACCTCGCTTACCGCCGCCGCAAGGATATTCAAAAGCGAATACGGGGTCGCGGTATCGCTCTGCAAGCTCCGGCTTATACTTGAGGTGCTTGCCGAACGCGGGCTGATAACGCTTGAAAAACACGGCGAAAATGCAATAACGCTCGGAATGATCCCTTCTCCGGGGAAGACGAATATCGACGATTCGCCGATAATGCGCTCGATACACGAAAATTTCAACGAAACCAAGGATGCCGTCAGATGTTAGAACAGGCTGCTGTCTTGCTGGAAAAAATAAAGGCTTCCGGCAATTACGATTACGATAAAATACTGAAAGCTTACGAATATGCGGAACAGCTCCACAGCGGGCAGAAGCGTATTTCGGGCGAAAGCTACATTGTCCACCCGCTTTCCGTTGCGGAGATCATCTTCGAGCTCCAGCTCGATACCGATTCCATCTGCGCGGCAATGCTGCACGATACGGTGGAGGACTGCGCGGACAAGATCGATCTTGTAAAGATACGCAAGGAATTCGGCGCGGATGTGGCGGAAATAGTCGACGGCGTTACGAAGCTCGTGCATATCCCCTTCGAAACAAAGCAGGACGAAAGCATAGAAAATCTGCGCAAGATGTTCCTTGCAATGAGCAAGGATCTGCGCGTGATATTCGTGAAGCTTGCCGACAGGCTGCACAATATGCGCACGCTCAGTGTCCGCACGCCGGAAAAGCAGCGTTCCATTGCGCTGGAAACAATGCACGTTTATGCGCCGCTCGCACACCGGCTCGGTATGCAGAAGATAAAGCAGGAGCTGGAAACGCTTGCGCTTTATTATCTCGACCCGATCGGATACAAGGAAGTAAGCGAGGATATCGAAAAGCGCTACGGCGAAAACAAGGACTTTCTGGAACACGCGACGGAAAAGGTAGCGGAAAGTCTGAAAGCCTATAATATGAAATTTACGCTTTCCGGCCGCGTAAAGACGATATACAGCATATATAAAAAGATGTATAATCAGAGCAAGAAGTTCGATGAGATATACGACTTCTATGCCGTGAGGATCATTGTGGATACCGAGCTGGATTGCTATACCGCGCTCGGGATCATACACGAATCCTTCAACTCCATTCCCGGCAGGTTCAAGGATTACATCTCCACGCCGAAGCCGAATATGTACCGTTCGCTCCATACGACGGTCATCGGCAGGGAGGGGATCCCCTTCGAGGTGCAGATCAGAACATGGGAAATGCACCGTGTCGCCGAATACGGTCTTGCCGCGCACTGGAAGTATAAATCCGGCGAGCAGGCAAAGGCGGACATAGATGCAAAGCTCCAATGGATAAGAACGCTGCTCGAAACCGAAAAGGATACCGACGATCCGGACGAATTCTTCCGCCCGTTGAAGATCGACCTTTTCGAGGACGAGATATTCGTGTTCACGCCGCGCGGAGATGTTGTGAACCTTCCGAACAACAGCACGCCGATCGATTTTGCCTATGCGATACATTCGGCTGTCGGCAACAAAATGGTCGGCGCAAAGGTGAACGGCAATATCGTTCCCATAGATACGATACTCGAAACGGGCCAGATAGTGGAGGTTCTCACGAGCGCCTCCTCCAAGGGACCGAGCCGCGACTGGCTGAAGATCGTCCGCTCCGCAGAGGCGCGCAACAAGATAAAGCAGTATTTCAAAAAGGAAAGACGTGCGGAGAATATCGTCGTCGGCAAAACCGAACTCGAACGCGAAATAAAGCGTTACGGCAGGCATTATACCGAAGCCCAAAAGAACGAGACAATGAAGAACCTCGCGGAACGGCTTTCACTTCCGGATGTGGAGGATCTTTACAACAATATCGGCTACGGCGGGCTTTCGGTTTCCAAAATAGCCGTGAAGCTGCGCGAGGAATTCATGCGCGTTGTCGCCCCGCAAGCCGAGCTTGCCGCCCCGGCGGCGCCTGCCCCCGCCGCGGGTGCAAAGCGCTATGATGCCAGCGCGCGCTCCAATGCGGGCAGCGTTATCGTGGACAGCGTGGAGGGCTGCACCGTGAAATTCGCACGGTGCTGCAACCCGCTTCCCGGCGATAATATCATCGGCTATATCACGCGCGGTTACGGCGTTTCCATTCACAAATACGATTGCCCCAACGCGCAGGCGGGGCTTTCCCGCCCGGAGGATAAGGACAGGTGGGTAGTCGCTTCGTGGTCGGAAAAGGTCGCAAGGCAGGAATACGGCTCCTTCGAGGCGGTCGTTTCGGTGTTTGCGGATTATTCCCCGCATATCATCGCCGATGTGACGCTTGCCATGAACGATATGAAGGTCGCCGTTGTTTCGGTCTCCACGCGCGAAAACGAAGGGGAGATACTGATCACGCTGGGAATAAGATGCAGCGGGATCGAGCATCTCAAAAACATTATCAGCGGGCTGCATAAGATAAAGGGTGTCCGCGATGTTATAAGAGGCGGCGTATGAGAGCTGTTGTACAAAGAGTTCACGGGGCAAGCTGTGTCGTGGAGGGCAAGACCGTTGCCGCGATCGGAGCGGGGCTTGTGGCGTATGTCGGCGTGTTTGACGATGATACCGAAGAGGATGCCGAAAGGCTTGCAAAAAAGATAGCGCGGCTGCGTGTGTTCTGCGATGAAAGCGGCAGGCTTGCAAAGGATTGCACGGATGCAGGCGGCAGCGTTATGGTCATATCCAATTTTGTGCTTGCGGGGCGTACCTCACGCGGGTACCGCCCGGATTGCACGCACGCGGCGGGGTATGACGAGGGAAAGCGGCTTTACGAGCTGGTAATAAGCCGTATTTCGGAATCACTTCCCACCGTTCACGGCGTTTTCGGCGCGCATATGGAGATATGCGTGCATAACGACGGGCCGATAAACGTAATAATAGACACACGGGAATCACGCGGAAAATGAAGCTGTTTATAGATAACCAAACCGAATTTCTTAACGATTATTACTTCCAGACACTCTGCCTGCTTTATTTTCCCGGCGAAAAATTCGGTGCCGGGGATGAAGGAGTAAACCGCGCTTATTTCCTTTTGAAGCCGGAGGGAAGCGGTTTTTATGCCTGCGTTCGGCTTTGCGCCGGAAGTGCGGAGGCATCGGCGGAATATACCGACCTGCGCTCGGCGCCGGCGGTGGGCGGCATGAACGACGAATTTTACGCCACACGGGCGCTGGGCAGGGCGTTCCTGCTTGCCGGGGAAAGGCTTTTCGGATTTTCGCTCCCGTGGGGGTATCTGACCGGTCTGCGCCCCGTAAAGCGCGCCAAGTATTATCTCGACCGCGGCGAAAGCGCCGAAACGGTCACAAAGCTCTTTACCGGCGATTATCTTGTTTCCGCCGAAAAGGCTTCGCTTGCCGTCGAAACGGCGGTGACGGAGGAAGCGATGCTTGCCGATGTGGGCGAAAAGGATTGCGCCGTTTACGTTTCCATACCGTTTTGCCCGACAAGGTGCGATTATTGCTCCTTTGTCTCATACAGCAACGAAAGGCTGTTCCGGCTGATACCGGATTATCTCGTGCGGCTCATGCAGGATATCCGCCGCACGGGCGAGCTTATAAAGGAGCTGGGGATGCGTGTCCGCGCCGTTTATATCGGCGGCGGAACGCCTTCGATACTCGAACCGGAGCAGACGGACATGCTGCTCGACTGCATCGCGGGCAGTATCGGCATCACGGCGGAAACCGAATTCACCTTCGAGGCGGGCAGACCGGATACGATAACGCGCGAAAAGCTTTCCGCCGTGGCGCGGCACGGAGTGCGGCGGATCAGCGTGAACCCGCAGAGCACATCCGATACCGTGCTCGAAAATATCGGGCGGAAGCATACCGCGCGGCAGTTCTTCGAGGCTGCCGAGCTTGCACGGGGCTTTGGCTTTTCCTGCCTGAATGCCGATCTTATCGCCGGACTTCCGGGCGACAATTCCGAAAGCTTTGCGAAAAGCGTGGAGGATATGATAAATTGCGGCTTCGACAATATCACCGTGCACACGCTTTCCATAAAAAACGCCGCGCCGATACGCTTTATCGGCGACGGGTTTTACGACCCGGCGGGCGAGCTTGCGCGTGACAGCGTCCGGTATGCACGCGCGCGCCTTGCAGCGGCGGGGCTTTATCCGTATTACCTCTACCGCCAGAAGAATACTGTCGGCAATGCCGAAAACACCGGTTTTTCGGTAAAGGGCAGCGAAAACCTTTACAATGTTCTGATGATGGAGGAATATTCCACTGTTTTTGCCTGCGGCGCGGGTGCGATAAGCAAATTCGTCAACCCCGCCCGCAATGAAATCTATCGTCACGCCTTCCCGAAATATCCGTATGAATATCTGCGCGAGGATAAAGGGATCGGTAGGGAGGAAGCGATCGGTTTCTTCTCGAAAGGATGATCTTATGACCGCTTCCGAAATCAAAGAAATGATACGCGCCGATGAGCTTTCCTACGAAAGCGCGCTCGAACGCATAGCCGAAAGAGTCACACGGGACGACGATATCCGCTTCCTCTTTATTGCCGGCGGCTCCTGTGCCGGAAAAACGACAACGACATTAAAGCTTTCCGGGCTGATCGGCGGTCTCGGCAGAAGAGCGCATACCGTTTCGCTGGATGATTTTTACCGCGATCTGCGGGATTGCGTTTATATGCCGGACGGCACGCGTGATATCGAAACGCTGCACAGCCTGCGTGCCGATATGATAACCGCCTCCCTCGAAAGGCTTGCCGGCGGGCTGCCCGCGTATATCCCCGAATTTGATTTCAGGGCTATCAGCAGGAAGGACAACGCACGCGTTATCACGCCCGGAAAGGACGACATTGTTATCGTGGAGGGGCTGCACGCGCTCAATCCGGTTATTATACCGAAATCGCTGTACGAAAAGAATATTTACCGTGTTTATCTTTATTCCGACCCGGGCGGCGGGAGCGACAGCCGTTTTGTCCGCAGGCTCGTGCGGGATGCGCGCCACCGCGGGCACGATGCCGCCACGACATACGCCGTGTGGGAAAACGTGCGTGCAAACGAACGCGAATCCATAGAGCCCTACCGGGCAACGGCGGATATGTCCGTCAACACCTTCTTCGGCTACGAGCGCAACGTGCTCAACGGCGATGCCGTAAAGCTTTTGGAGGAGATCCCTTCGGAAAACGGCTTTTATGCAGACGCAAGGCGGAGCATAGAGCTTCTTTCGGGCACGGAACCGATCGATGCCGGCTTTGTTCCGGAAAATTCACTGCTTCGGGAGTTTATGTAAAAAATGAGCGCGGACGTTCAAAGAAGCCGCAGCTTCCTGCGGGAGGCGGCTGTACTTACCGTTGCGAATTTCGCAATCAAGATAATCGGGGTGCTTTACAAGATACCCCTCACGAACATTTTAGGCAACAGCATCGGGATCTTCAACGCCGCATATTCGATATATGCAATGCTGTTCATGCTTTCCACAAGCGGGCTGCCCGTCGCCGTTTCACGCATGGTCGCCGCCAGCAATGAGCTCGGACGCGGGCACGAGGTAAAGCGGCTTTCCTTCCTTGCGACGGCGATATTCGGCGTTGTCGGGTTTGTGTTTGCGCTGCTGCTCATAATATTCGCGCCGGCTGTCGCTGCCGGCACCGGGCATACCGAAAGCGCCGCGGCAATGCGGGCTATCGCGCCTTCGCTGTTCTTCGTGTGCGTCTGCGCTTCGGTGCGCGGCTATTTTCAGGGCCTGCGCGATATGTACCCCACGGCGATATCCCAGTTTATCGAGGCGTTTTTCAAGCTGACCGTCGGTCTGGGTGCATGTATGTACGCTGCAAAGCAGGGGGCAAGCGCCGCCGTTCAGGCAGCCTGCGCGATAAGCGGCGTTTCCGTCGGTACCTTCTTCGGCATGGTGTTCATACTTGTCTGCCGCCGCGTTTCCAAAAAGACCGTCCCCAACATGACGGACAAGCGCTGCCGCAGTGATAAAAAGCTTGTCCGCGCCATGCTGCTTGTGGCGCTGCCGGTCACGCTTACGGCGGCGGCACTGTATTTTTCGCAGTTTCTGGATACGCTTATAATCGTGAATGCGCTCACCGGCTACGGCGAAAGCGCCGAAACCGCGCAAAGGCTGTATTCGGCGTATACCGGGCTTTCGGTGCCGATATACGATCTTTTGCCCTCTACACTGGTATTCCCCATTGCCACGAGCATATTGCCCGCCGTTTCGGGTGCGCTTGCCGCCAACGACCGCCGCCGTGCAAAGCGGCTCACCGTTCAGGCGATAAGGCTCAGCGGGATAATTGCCATCCCATGCGGGGTGCTGCTGTTTGTCGCGGGGCGCAGATGTATCACGCTGCTTTACGGCGCGAGCCGCTGGCTCGAACCGGTGGCGATGAAAAACGGCGGCGAAGCCATCCCGCTGGATGCGGCGTCGGTGTCGCTTTCGCTGCTCGGCTTTGCGGTGTTCTTCATTTCCATAGTTTCCACCTGCAATTCGCTGCTCAATGCGCGCAAAAGGGCGCATCTTCCGTTTATCGCGGTGCTTGCCGGTGTCGCGGTGCTTGTAATAACGGAAGCTTCACTGCTTCATACCCCGGTGGGGATATATGCCGCGCCGATAAGCTCGGTCGCCTGTTATGCCGTCTGCATGGTGCTCGACATATACTTCCTGCGCAGGTGCTGCGGCATTAAGCTGCACTTTTTGACAATGTTCCGGCGCCCGCTGCTGTGCGGCGGTGTAAGCGCCGCGGCTACATTCATTGTTTATCGCATCGCCGTGGCGATATCCGGCAACGCGGTGGGGCGTGTTGCTTCGTTCTTCATCCTGCTGGTCACGGGGGTCACTCTTGTTATCAGCTACTGCGGCACGATACTTCTGTTCCGCGGCATCCGCGAAAGCGAGGTGCGCCTGCTGCCGAAGGGTAATTTTATCGCCGATAAGCTTATAAAGCGCGGCTGGCTCGCGCCGGAAAGGTCGAAACAGGCATGACGGAAAAGGAAGAAATACTTCAAAAAAGCGAATACGGCTTCGCCGATCTTGTAAAGATCATCCGCATACTCCGCGCCCCGGGCGGCTGCCCGTGGGACAGAGCACAGACACATTCGAGCATCCGCGCCAACCTGATCGAGGAAACATACGAGCTTGTCGAGGGTATTGATAAAGACGACAAAGCGATAATGCGCGAGGAGCTGGGCGATGTGCTGCTTCAGATCCTGCTTCATGCCGATATGTCCGCCGAAAACGGGGATTTCGATATCGGCGATGTTATAAACGATATCTGCAAAAAGCTTATACTCCGTCACGAACACGTTTTCGGAAATCTCCGCGCCGACGATGCGGCGGGCGCGCTTGCCGCGTGGGATTCCGCAAAAATGCGCATAAAGGGGCAGCACAGCGGCACGGAGGTGCTCGGCTCGGTATCGAGATCGCTCCCCGCGCTTGTCCGTGCGGATAAGATCGGCGCCAAGGCGCGCAGGCACGGCTTTGATTTTGCGACCCCGCAGGAAGCGTTTTCGAAGGTGCACGAGGAGCTTGCGGAGGCGGAAGCCGCGGTTCAGAGCGGGTCGGCGGAGGATATCGCAGAGGAGTTCGGCGATCTGCTGCTTTCCGTCACCTGCGCCGCAAGGCTTGCCGGAGCCGATTCCGAAAAGGCGCTTTACGATGCGAACGAAAAATTTATCGCGCGGTTTTCCGCG
>ERZ1034952.201-NODE-201-length-54879-cov-12.806727_pt1 | contig 54879 bp, 45 predicted proteins | sample MGYA00520625_ERZ1034952 | MGnify/ENA primary metagenome ERZ1034952 (study PRJEB33766, sample SAMN09781773) | gut metagenome | biome: gut microbiome | host: Homo sapiens | place: Madagascar | study: EMG produced TPA metagenomics assembly of the PRJNA485056 data...
GTTCACTCCCTCAGTCTCGCTCCGCTCGACAGCTCCCTCGAAGAGGGAGCCTTTACGGGGGAAAACCCTTCCGTCAAAACCTTCGGTTTTGCCACCCCCACCCCCCTCTCTGTCGCCTGCGGCGACATCTCTCCCCGCCGGGGAGAGTCGGCCCCTGTTAGGGGAGGCAAGCGGGATTTCGGATAACTAACTTGGCTCCCCTAACAGGGGAGCTGGCGCGGCGCACAGCGCCGTGACTGAGAGGTTCTGCCTCCCTCTTCGAGGGAGGTGGCTCGGCGACAGCCGAGACGGAAGGAGTTCACTCCCTCAGTCTCGCTCCGCTCGACAGCTCCCTCTCAGAGGGAGCCTTTATACAAGGGTGCCTTTGTTTTTCGGTTCATCCCTGCCGCCCGTGGGCGGCGGGGATCAGCCGAAAACTCTGCCGAAAAATACGCGCTATCCAGCCCTGCGGGAACGCAGGGCTGGATATGGAGTTTTTATGCGAGTTTTTGCTGCATTATTTACCGAGAACCGTGTTCACGACCGCCGCCGCGTCAAGCACCGTTACGGTATGGTCGCCGTTCACGTCCGCCGCGAGGAACTTCGCGCGGCTGAGCGCGTCAAAGCTGGCGTACTCGGTGTTGTAGATGTTGTAGACGAGCTGCGCATCGTTCACATCGACCTTGCCGGTGGCGTTCACGTCGCCGGTGTAAACCACCGCCGCCGCGGTGCCGCTGCCCGCCTTGACGGCGGCGATGGCCTCGGTCTTAACCGTGTCCGCATTTTCCGCGGAGATCACGAGCCAGCAATAGCCGCCGTACTTCTCAGAGGAGAACATCGTGTCCGCGCCGTAGGCAAGGACGCTGTCGCTCTTGGCAACGACGAGCCAGATGCTCTGTCCGTCGAGCTTCACATACTCATACACCTCAACGCTGTAGGGATTCACCGCGGTCTTGGTGACGGTAACGGTCAGCGGCGCGCCGGTAAGCAGACTGCCGGGGATCGTGACGGTGCCGTCCGCGCCGACGGTGAGCTCGGTATCGCCGGCCTTCACGGTGTAGGTGTAGCCGTCCTTCTTGTTGATTTTAAAGGTGGTGTCTTCACCGTTTTTCGCCGTGAGGATCAGACCGCCCTGCACGTCGTCGGTGTCGCCGGTGATGGTGATGGTCGTCGTCGGAATGACGATAGCCGTCTTTTCCACGGTGATGATCAGCTCGCCCTTGATGTCCGCGCCGGAGATCGTGTAAACGCCCTCGGTCGTCGCGGTGGCCGTGACGGTGTTGCCGCCCGCGGTGACGGTGACGGTGTAGTTGCAGCCGTCCGCCTTTGTCAGCTTGAAGGTATAATCCGTCTTGTAGGTGGCCGTCGCCGCATTCTCGCTCACATCGCCTGCGCCGGTGCCGGTAACGGTGACGGTGTAGGTCTTCGGCGTGGCCGTGACCACGATCTCGCCGGTGACGTTCTTGATGGTGAAGCTGCCGTCGCCGTTGTTCGTGACGGTAGTAGTCTCGCCGCCCATCGTGGCCGTCACGTCATAGCAGCCGTAGTCGTCGCCGTTGGCCTTGAAGGTGTAATCTGTGCCCGCAGCAGCGCTCGCCGCGCCGGAGAAGCCCTCGGGCAGCGTGACGCTGTAGCCGCCGACGGTGATCGTCGCGGTCGCGGTGGTCTCGTCGATGTTCGCTGCGGGGGCGTCCTGCGCGTTGGCATTGGCTTTGGCGTCAACGTTTGCCTTGGTAATTGTCACCTTGCCCGCGCCGACGGCCTTGCCGGTGAAGGTGAGCGTGGCGGCAGCGGTGCCGCTGTCCTTATTCGCGCCGTAGCCCGCAATTTTCAGCGTGCCGGCCGCTTCATCCACAACGACATCCTGCACATCCGCGCTCTTGTAGGTGAGAACGCTCGTATCGTAGCTGACCTCGAAGTAATAGGCGTTGTAGGCATTGCCATCCTTGTGGGTGACGTTCAGAGCAACCGTGGTATCCTCGCCGACGTTGATGCCGGCATCGCCGCTCGCCGCCACGCTGTAGCCCTCGGGAATCACGGGCTCGGGCGGGTTGACGCTGCCGTCCTCAATGGTGAGGGTGGCGGTGGCCGTAGTGGCGTTGGTCAGGATGGGCGTAAAGCCGTAGTCGGCGTCCGCCGTAACACCGTCAATGGTGATGGTGTAAGTCCCGGCCTCCGTTCCCGCAGGAACGGAGATGGTGACATCGGCAAACTTGCTGATGCTGTAGTTTTCTGCATCGGCCGTTTGGAAACCGACCATGCCGTTTGTGAGATTGTAATGCGCCGCCGTAAGGGCTGCATTGGGGTCATCGTTGGTGATGGCTGTGATGCTCCAGCCCTCCGGCAGATTTACCGTGAAGCCGTAACCGGCAATGTTCAGGGCGGATGCGGGGGCAACCGTGAGCTTCACGGTCTGTGCCGCGTCGCTCTTGGTGAGTTTGGCATTATCCAGTACGGCGGTGATGCCCACCTCGTCCGCCGCCAGCGCTCCCACGCTCAGGGAGCAGAGCAGCAGCACCGACAGCAGCAGCGCCATACCCCGACGGGTAAAGTTTTTCATATGTATTTCCTTTCTTCGATCCGATGGTTTACCACTGGAAAGCTGCCTTGCCGAGAGCGACAGCACCGATTTGGATCACATCGGTATTCGTCACGGCAGTTCCGCCAACGACCTTCGCGCAGGCGGCATTGATCTCGGTGAGCGTCGCCTTGCCGAGAGAGGCTGCGCGCGCCTGAATGGTATCGGTGTTGTTGACCACGCCATCCCCGTTCACGTCGCCCTTGAGGCGGACGATGATCTCGTCGCCCTCGGCTAGGTTGGCGGTAAAGCTGTGCGTTTCGCCGCTGTTCGCCGCGGTGAGCTTCGTGTAGGTCTCGCCGCTCTTGACGAGCACGACGCACGCCTTGTCGCACGCCACGGTGAAGGTGTTTTCACCAACGGTCCAGCCGCTCGCCGGGGCCGTCACGGTGACGGTGGGAGCGCTTGCATTGGTGCCCGCCGGGAACGTCGTCACGTTGTTCTCCGTCGTGCCGGCAGCCGTGCCGTTGCCGATAGCGGGCTCAAACGCCGGGATCTCCGCCTGCGCAAGCTTCACGTAGTAAAAGTAGTTCTTTCCCTCTTCTCTGACAAAGACGCTGTAGGTATCAATGTACGATTTCGTTTTTGACATCGTAACCATATCAGTAAGCGTGGCCGTAGCGCCGTTGGAGGCCTTGCCCGTCACGCTGCCTCCGGGGACTCTATAGCTGCTGCGGCCAGCGGCGGTAATGTCTTCGGCGACATAGATCAATATCTCGCCGGCATAGGTTTTAGCACCATCAACGACCAGTTCGGAATACTGTACAAGTTCCACCTTGACCGCGGGGATGGTTCCCTTAGGATACAGCGTTGCGTCGCTGCCCTTGGTGACCTTCAGCTCCTGCGTAAGGTTGTACTCCAGAATCTGCGGCCAATCCGGCGCACCGGGGTTCTTCGTCACCAGCGTGACGGTGTAGGTGTCCTTGGAGTCGGCCTTGGTGTCGTTCGCCGTGAAGACGAGCGTATAGACGCCGTCCTCGGGCGTAAGGGTATACGTGCTTCCCTCGATGGTGACGGCTTCCGCGCCGTTGACGGAGACCTTATAGGTCAGAGGATCGCCGTCCGCGTCGGAGAACAGGCCGTCAAGATTGAGCGTCCATGTATCGCCCAGCGTGATCTTCTCGCGAACCGAAGCGGTTTCACCCGCGAGGATGGGACGCGCGTTCACGCCGACAAGCATGAAGTCATAATAGGTAGTGAGAGTATAATTGCCGTAGGTTTCGTTCTCGATATTCTGAGAGACGGAAACGGCCTGCGCCAGACGGTAATTGTTTTCCGCATTCAGGGTAATGTCTTCTTTCAGCTCCGCGCCAATGGCCGCGCCGGTGCTGACGACAGCATCGGCGGTCTCGCCGGAAAGCTCGTAGTATGGGCGCTCCAGCGCATCGACGTCCTCATCCATGCGGATCAGGATAAGGCCCGCCGAGACCTTGCCGTTCTCAAGGCGCAGCGAATCATACTGCGTGACGGTCACGCTCTTGACGTTCACCTTGCCGTCTTCCGCGCCGGTGTCACTATTGGCGACGCCGTGCAGCGTGGCGGCCGAGAGACCGGTGATCGTCGGCCAGCTCGTGGGCATCACGGTACGGAATGTGAAGGTGACGGACTCGGAGCCCCAGTCGTTGCCGGAGTAACCGACCATCCTAATGACATAGTCGTTGGAATCATTGGCGACGTATGTATACGGCTTATATGTCGCGTGAGAAACGGCATTGTAAAAACGCACGCCGTTCTCGATGTCCTTCGAGTCGTTATCCTCAAAATAATCCTCGGCGTTAAGCGTTATCGTAGCGCCGAAGGGAACATCAAAGGTGTAAGCCTCCTGCACGCCTTCCTTGCGCGTGGCCTTGTGATCCTCCATCACCGTGACATGCGTGACCCACTCCACATATTCGCCGTAGGGGTCGGTCGCGCGGAAGGTGACAGTGCGCTCACCAACACGACTCTTGCTCGCGCCGGTGGCGTAGCCCGTGTTGGGATAGTAGGTACGGAAGCTGGAGTCCTTGTCGTCCTTGAAAGTGAACGTCAGTCTGCTTTGCTCGCCGTTGTCACCCGTATCCTTGAGATCATCGCCAAACACCTTCGAGAGGTCGGGTTTCCAGTTCGTATAATATGAGCCGCCGCCCGTCCACATCGCTTCTGTGCGTTCTTCATCCTTGGCAGTATCCAGAATGTAGGGCTTGTAGTTGGTAACGCTTTCGCCCGTGACAGTCAGGGTGTAGGTATACACATCGGAGAAGAGCGGGCCGAGAGCAGCACGGAATTTCAGGGTGTGCTCTCCGACCGTTTCAAAGGCACGGCTGAATTGGGCGCCTCTTTTCGCACTGCGCAGGAAGAAGAACTCTTCTCCGCCGTCGATAGAAACGTAGTAGTCGAAATCCGTGAATATGCTGGCATCGTCCTGGAAGACGTTGTCCAGATACACGTTGGCGTATGCGCCGGCTGCGGCACTGCCGCTGCCGGATTCGACCAGCCGCGTGGGCGTATGCTTAACGTCCAGTTTAACGATATAGGTATCGGACGATTCAACCTTACCGTCGTTGGCCTTGAAAATCAGCTTGACGCTGTTCTCGGTGGTCGCGGGGGTGTAGCTGTACTTCGCGTCCGCGGCTTCAAACTCGCCGTCGTTGACGGATACCTTGTAGGTCAGATCGTCGCCGTCCGCATCATAAAAGATCGTGGAGAGATCCAGCTCCCAGGGAATGCCTTCATAGGCGCTGGCCTTGACGCTCGCCTTCACGCCCTCTGCCAGCGTCGGCGGGGTGTTGGGCTTTTCCACCGTGAGCTGCACGACATAGTTATCGGCCGTCGCGGCGGATTTGTCGCCGTAGATATGGATGGTATAAACGGCGGCTTCCTCCGGGGTGACGGTGAACGTGCCGTCAAAGGACTGCTCCGCGCCGCCCGTAGTGCCTTTGCTGACGCGGACCTTGTAGTTTCCGGGGATGTTGATGCCGTCCAGTGCCGCCGGGTCGATGGTGTACGCTACGCCCGTCGTGGCCGTATCTTCCTTGTCAATGCCAATGGCCGTGTAGGTGATTTCGATACCGTCAACGCTGCGATCCACGCTGTCAGCGCCGTAGGCCGTTTCAGTCTTCGTGTCGCCCACGGTCGAGGCGGTATAGGAACCGGCAGACTGAAAACGATTGTTAAGGAAGCGCAGTTTACCCTGATCCTTGGCGTCCACGTCCTCATAGTAGAGGTTGGCGTCCACGGTGTAGGTAAGCCCCACGGGAACAAACACGCTGAGTTTGCCCGGCGCGTCGGCCTTCTTGGTGGGGAGGTGGTTCGTAGATTTTTCGATCGTGACGGTAAACTCCGCGTATTCGCCGTAGGGGTCGGTCGCACGGATGGTCACGGTGTGGGTGCCGTCCGGCTTCAGATAGTCGGCGTGGATACCGACGGTCGGATAGTATTCCGAAAAATCACTGCCGTCGATGCTGTAGGAGTAGGTCAGAGTGTCGCCGTCCGGATCGCTGAAAATGCTCGCCAGATCAGGCTTCCAATATGTGACGTTGACGCTCGAACCGAGCTGGCCGGGGCCTTCGGTCGGATTCTTCACGACGGGCGCGTGGTTATTGATATCCGCACCGGTCGCTGCGACCGTCCACGTATACACGCCGGACGTTTTGCCGTCCTCAAGGGTTTTCGCGGTGCTGGCCTTGAAGAGCAGCGTATGCGTCCCAGCCTTGGTCGGAGCATAAGTATATTTGTTGCTTGACAGGGTGACCTGCTTATACTCGCCGCCGTCGATCGACACGAAATAGTTGAGACTGATGCTTTGTGGGTGGGAGATCAGCGAGCCGATGCTCAGCCGCACCGCTGTGCCGGTCGTGGTATTGGTGGTGCTGCTGTCCGCGCCCTTGACCACGGGATATTCCGGGTTATTGAGGATCACGGTGCAGTTTTGCAGCGAATCCGCCTTGCCGTCGTTCGCCTTGAATGTGAGCCGAGCGTTGACGAAGTTTTCGCCATAGGTGTAGGTATAGGCTTCCGGCTTTTCCAGCTTCTCAAACTCGCCGCCGTTCACGGAGACGTAGTAGGTCAGCGTATCGCCCGCGTCCTCATCGGTGAAGAATTTGGTGACGTCGGTAGTATAGGTCTCGCCGTCCGGCGCCACCACCGTGTACAACGTAACGCCGGAGGCCAGCGCCGGGGCAGTGTTGGTGACGCCTTCGATCTCAACGCAGAGAAGCGCATAGCACCAGTTGCCGTCGGCGTCCTTGCACCGCATCCATGCGAACACCATCTTTTGATAGGACTGGTCCTTGATGTTCTGGAGTGCTTCCGCTGTCGCAAAATATCCTTTAGAAACCGCAGCAGCCTCTTCCCCGGAATGTCCCGTCAGCGGGAGAGTGAATGTTCCGTTGGAAGCTTTCAGATCGTTAAGAGATACCGTGCATGCACCGCAGGTGCATGCAACATAGCCTCTTGTTACCAGCATGCCCCAGTGACCCGTAACAGCCGCCGTGCCGTTCGGCACTACGACCTTATAGATCGGGGCGGCTTTAGAATCGGCCGTCACCGTTCCGGTGTTCTTCACTTCATACGCCGTGCCGTCCACCGTGACGGTGATGGCACTGCCGCTGCCGCTGTCGTCGGCTTCGACTTCGATGGCGATTACTGCACAACCGGCAACCTCGCCATTCGCGTCATAGTATATAAACTGCGCGAAAGACAGGCTCCGGCCATCCGCCTTGAGCGAGGCAAGCTGTTCCTCGGTGCAGTACTCTGCGCTGACAGCACCGGCTTCCTCGTTCTCTCCGTGGCCGGTAAGCGGGAAGGTTGCTGTTCCTGTATTGGCGGTAAGATTATCTATTAAGTGACAGGGACAGCAGACCAGAGCATTCCCGGCATCCGCCGCAGCCTGCCAAAAAAGCGTGACCGATTCGGTGCCGCTGGGGACTGTTACCTTGTAAAGCTGATCGCCGTAGCTATTCGCAACGCCGACATAGGTAACGTCGTAGGCGGTACCGTCGACTTTGACAATCGGCGGGGCGACGGTCTCCTCGTCGGCCTGTACCGCCACATCTTCTGCTGCTTGAACAGCAGGGGCGGCGTCTCCCTCTGCGGCGAGCGCTGCGGCGGGCAAAAGCCCGAGAATCATCAGCGCGGCCAACAGAAGGGACAGTAGTTTCTTTCTCATGTGTGTCTGTTGCCTCCTTAAAAAAATATTTCTCTCGGAACGTGGAACGTGCGCCGCCCGTCTTGCCTCCGTCCGTAAAGGGCGGAGGAAGGCAGGGAGGCGCTTTTTTTGTCCCGGCGGAAGAGCTGTTTTCACCGGGACGGGAAAGGGGGGAAAGCGGAGATCATAGAGGAAAATCTCCGGCTAAAACGGCACGGGTGGCCGGTGTAGCTGGGAATGGGTTGAAATGACTCCTTCAGTCAGCGGCTTTGCCGCTGACAGCTCCCTCGGGGAGGGAGCCATTTTTAAAGGTGTCCCGGCTCTGCCGGGACTTCCTTTTAGGAGCCTCCCTTGTGTAAAGGGAGGTGGCGCGCAGCGCCGGAGGGATTGTCATTTTCCGAAGTCTGCAATCCCCCAGTCAGCTTCGCTGACAGCCCCCTTTACACAAGGGGGCCTTTATACGTGGGGGCCTCTGCGCTCCTGAGCCTCCCTCTTTGAGGGAGGTGGCTCGGCGTCAGCCGAGACGGAAGGAGTTCACTCCCTCAGTCTCGCTCCGCTCGACAGCTCCCTCGAAGAGGGAGCCTTTACGGGGGAAAACCCTTCCGTCAAAACCTTCGGTTTTGCCACCCCCACCCCCCTCTCTGTCGCCTGCGGCGACATCTCTCCCCGCCGGGGAGAGTCGGCCCCTGTTAGGGGCGGCAAGTGGGTTTGCGGAAAACTATCTTGGCTCCCCTCGTCAGGGGAGCTGGCGCGGCGCAAAGCGCCGTGACTGAGGGGTTTCTTAGCCGCTGCGGCGATTTCACGTTCTCAAGCCTCCCTCTTTGAGGGAGGTGGCTCGGCGCCAGCCGAGACGGAAGGAGTTCACTCCCTCAGTCTCGCTCCGCTCGACAGCTCCCTCGAAGAGGGAGCCTTTAGCTCTGCTTCCCGATACCGCTCTCTTTCCTTATATAAATAGGAGACTTCGGTATCAGAGAGCCGCGGCGACGGCGGCGGAGGTAGTTTCGGCGCGGGGCGGCTCCTGCGTGCGGATGGCCTTGATCTCGCCTTTTTTCACCGTGACGGTCACATGCCCGCTGGAGAGTTGGCGCATGGTGCGCAGCAGCTCCCATTCCGCGGCGGAGATGCCGAGCGTTTCCGCCTGTTCGGCTTCCAGCTCGCGGTTGATGCGGCCCATCACGTCCGTCCAGCGGCCGAGCCGCGCTTCAAAGTATTGCAGGCCGACGGTTTTCACGGGCTTGAGGTTTTTCCCCTGCTTGCGCTTCATTTCCTTGAGCAGCGCGTAGAGTTCCTCGTCGGTGTCATCGGCATGGTCGCGCGCGAATTGCTGCTCTGCGGCTTTCCGCGCCGGTTTGGCAAGCTCCCGGGCGATGTGGTTTCGGTTGCGCTTTGCGCGCTCATGTCCTGTCATGCAGTGCGCCATGATATCTCTCCCCCGTACAGTTTTTTGCGGCTGACGAAAAACAAAAAACGCCGATCTCTCTTCTCCCGAAGGAGAAGAGAGAATCAGCGGATTCGTCTTCATTACTGTACACACGGAGAGCTCGCCCGCTGTCAGATGGTCCCGGACATGATAATTCTTCTGGCTTACGATCTGGAGAATCGCTTCTCCGCGCCCGTATCCTACCTTCTCCCGGAGCCTTGCTCCGAAATGGCGGACTTTCGTCCCGACGGCTTTCGCCGCTTCGGTACGGACTCACGCATACAGTACCGTGCGTGCAAGGGGATTCGCACCCCTTTTCTTTTTTCACCGGCGCCTGACTCGTTGCTGAGCCTTTACAGCGGACGGCTATGTGTCCTTGCAGACCTATTCAGTTGAGTGACTGAAACAAAAAGCAGACTTTTTGTTTCAAAGGAGCAATCGAAGATATAGCGATGTATTTGTTTTTTATATACTATATCTTGACATTTTAAAACATACCACAGGTAAAAGGAATTGTCTACCATTATTTCGAGCGGTTTTGGCAAAATCATGTGCTTTCTTCGCCGCAACATGCCGGAGAAAGGGATAGAAAAACCGAAAAAGCTATGCTATGATACGAAAATGGAAAGTCCAAATGGCAGAAAGGGTGGTTTTGCCCCATGCAGAAGAAAAAAATCGCCAATCTCATCATGGTGCTCATCATTGCGATGCTCGCCGCCGGCGGCGGGTTCTGGGCGTTCAGCCAAAGGGACGCCGCCCCTGCCGCGCTCGGCACGGAGTACCATATACAAAAATTGAATGATAATGCACTGACCGAGCCGGAGCAGGAACTCACCTGCACCATCACGATCCGGTGCGACACCGTGCTCCAAAGCCTTGATTCGCTACGCGAGGAGAAACTCCCCTATGTCCCGCGCGACGGCGTGATGCTGCCGGAGACGACGGTATCCTTTGCCGAGGGAGAGACGGCGTTCGGCGTATTGCAGCGCGTTTGCACCGCGGCAGAGCTGCAGCTCGAATACAGCTGGACGCCACTCTACGACAGCTATTATATTGAAGGCATCGGCCATCTCTATGAGTTCGACGCCGGGCCGGAGTCCGGCTGGATGTACAAGGTGAACGGCACGTTCCCCAATTACGGCTGCTCAAGCTATGTGCTCACGGGCGGCGAGGAAATCGTCTGGTGCTACACCTGCGCCGGGCTCGGCGACGACGTCGGCGCGGCAGGCATGGTGAAATGAGAGCGGACGCCTTTTCCAAGCGCCATCCGGCGGTGAACTTTGTGTTCTTCCTCGGCGCCATTCTCGGCGGGATGCTCAACCAGCACCCGGCGTATCTGCTCGCGGGGGTCGTCAGCGGCGCGGCTTATTATCTTCTGCTGCATGGGCGGCGGGGCTGGCGGTTCATCGGGGGTCTTGTTCCCCTGTTTCTCGTGTTCACGGCGGTCAATCCGCTCTTTAATACATACGGGGCGACGCTGCTCTTTACATACTTTGACCGCCCGTACACGCTCGAAGCACTCTATTACGGCGCGGCGCTCGCGGCGGTGTTCGTCAATATGCTGCTCTGGTTCGGCTGCTATAACGCCGTGCTGACAAGTGACAAGTTCACGAGCCTTTTCGGCAATCTGATTCCGGCGCTCTCGCTTTTGCTCGTGATGGTGCTGCGCATGATCCCCAATCTGATGCGAAAGGCCCGGCAGATCGCCGGGGCCAGAGCGTCCATCGGGCGGGGCGTTTCCGAACAGGACGGCACAAAGGAAAAGCTCGCCGAGGGGATGACCGTGCTCGGTACGCTGACATCGTGGGCGCTCGAGGGCGGCATCGTCACGGCGGACTCGATGCGCAGCCGCGGCTACGGCTGCGCGAAGCGGACGAGCTTCCAGCGCTACGCGATGACCGGCACGGACTGGCTGCTGCTTGCGCTGGAGATCGCGCTGCCGGTGCTCGTTCTTGCTTTCGGCGACGCTGAAGCGGCGTATACGCCGGACCTCTATATTGCTCCCCTCCGGGGACTGCCGGTGCTCGGCTTTGCCGCTTACGCCGTGTTTCTTCTGATCCCCACCGTTCTACATATAAAGGAGACCGTTCAATGGAACATTTCGATATCCAGAATCTGACCTTTTCTCACGCCGCGGCGAAGGGCAAGCTCTCGCTCGACGGCGTTTCGCTGCGCATCCGCGCGGGGGAATTTCTCGTGCTCTGCGGGCGCTCCGGCAGCGGCAAGACCACGCTGCTGCGCCATCTCAAGACGGTACTCACGCCGAACGGCAAGCGCAGCGGCGAGATCCTCTTCTGCGGCACGCCGCTCGCGCAGGTATCCGGGCGCGACCAGGCCGCGAAGATCGGCTTCGTGATGCAGAACCCGGACGATCAGATCGTCACGGACAAGGTCTGGCACGAGCTCGCGTTCGGGCTCGAAAGTCTCGGCTGCGACCAGACGGCCATGCGCACGCGTGTGGCGGAAATGGCCTGCTATTTCGGCATTCAGGACTGGTTCCACCGCGATGTGGCCACGCTCTCCGGCGGACAGAAGCAGCTTTTGAATCTCGCTTCCATCATGGCGATGCAGCCGGAGGTGCTGATCCTCGACGAGCCTACGAGCCAGCTTGACCCCATCGCCGCGAGCGATTTTCTCAATACCGTGCGCAAGATCAACACCGAGCTCGGCACGACGGTCATCATCACCGAGCACCGGCTCGAGGACATTTTCCCCTACGCCGACCGCGCCGTCGTGATGGACAGCGGAAAAATTATCGCGGACGACGCGCCCGCGAACGTCGGGCAGCTGCTCTTTGAGCAGAAGAATCCCATGTTCGCCGCCATGCCCACGCCCGTGCGCGTCTTTTACGGCGCAGGCTGCACCGGAGAGAGCCCGCTGACCGTCCGGCAGGGACGGAATTGGCTGAGCGGCGAATTCCCCGCCGCGCCGAAAATCAAGGCCGAACCCGCGAGCGCTCCGGCGGAGGTCGAAGACCCGGCGCTGAGTCTGAAGGAGCTGTGGTTCCGGTATGAAAAAGACGGCCGGGACATCCTGCGCGGCGTGTCTGCGGAGATCCCCGCCGGGGAAATATACGCCATTCTCGGCGGCAACGGCGCGGGCAAATCCACGACGCTCAAGGCTGTCTGCGGCATCTGCCGCCCATACCGCGGGAAGATCCGGCTCTTCGGCAAGCCGATGGAAAAATACAGCACGAAGGAGCTCTTCCGCGGCTGCATCGCCATGCTGCCGCAGGACCCCAAGAGCCTGTTCGTGAAAAAGACCGTGCGGGAAGACCTCGCGGAGATGACCGCCGACGCGGAAAAGATCGCGCGCACGGCGGAGCTCTGCCAGATCACGCCGCTGCTCGAGAGCCACCCCTACGATCTCTCCGGCGGCGAGCAGCAGCGCGCCGCGCTCGCGAAGGTGCTGCTCACCGAGCCGAAGCTCCTGCTGCTCGACGAGCCGACAAAGGGCATCGACAGCTTCTTCAAGGAGACGTTCGCCGCGATCCTCGCCGATCTGAAAAAGCAGGGCATCACCATCGTCATGGTGTCGCACGACGTGGAGTTCTGCGCCCGGTACGCCGACCGCGTGTCCATGTTCTTCGATGGGCAGATCCTCACGACCGATACGCCGCGCCGGTTCTTCGGAAACAACAGCTTCTATACGACCGCGGCGCACCGCATGAGCCGCCATGTGTTCGATATGGCCGTCACAGCGGAGGACGTCATCGACCTCTACCGGCAAAACAAGGAGGACTGAGCTATTATGAAAAAGTCCCATATCGTGATGCTTGCGGATTTTCTCCTTGTTATTCCGCTGACACTGTTCCTTTGTATGCGTCTCCCCGGCCGGGGCTACTATATCACAAGCACCCTCGTCATTGTGGAGCTGCTCGTGCCGTTTCTGCTGGCGTTTGAAAGCCGCAGGCCGCAGGCGCGCGAGCTCGTGGTGATCGCGGTGCTTTCCGCACTGGCCGTGGCCGCACGCGTGGTGATTCCGCTGCCGCACTTCAAGGCGATCTTCGCCGTTATCATGCTCTCCGGCATCGCGTTCGGGCCGGAGGCAGGCTTTATGGTGGGCGCGGTCAGCGCACTCGCGAGCAACTTTTTCTATGGGCAGGGCGCGTATACGCCGTGGCAGATGTTTGCCTACGGTGCGGGCGGCATGCTCGCCGGGTTTCTGTTTGCCAAAAACCGTCTGCCGAAAAAGCCTGTTGTGATGGGTGTATTCGGCTTTCTCGCCGTGCTGCTGTTCGTCGGGCCGCTGCTCGACACCTGCACCGTGTTCCTCACGCTGCCGGTCATCAACGCGCAGACGGCGTGGCCGCTCTATGTATCCGGCTTCCCGGTCAATCTGAGTCAGGGGCTCTGCACGCTGCTCACGATGCTCCTTTTCGGCAAGCCCCTGCTCGAAAAGCTCGACCGCGTGAAGCTCCAATACGGGATGGGGGAAGACGATGGGCTTTGAATTCTGCCATCCGGCGGTAAATTTCATCTTTTTTACCGCCGCGCTCTATGGCAGTATCGCGTTCTCGCACCCGGTGTTTCTTGCCATCGCCTGCGCCGCCGCGTTTGCCTACAGCATCCGGCGGGGTGGACGGCACGCGCTCGTTTTCGATCTCTGTCTCGTGCCGCTCGTTTTGGTTTTTGCGCTCTGCTACGCCGGGAACCATCACTTCGGCGTGACCGCGCTGCGGCAGAACTTCATCGGGAACAGCATGACGGCGGAGAGCCTTGTCTATGGGCTCGTGCTCGGCGTGCGTGCGGCGTGCGTGTGTATGTGGTGCAGCTGCCTGTTCCGTGTCGTGTCGTCCGACAAGGTCGTGTATCTCTTCGGGCGCGTGAGTCCGCGGCTCGCGCTCTTTCTCACGATACTGCTGCGGCTCATCCCGCGCCTGAACCGCGAGGCCGGGCGCATCGATCTCGCCCAAAAGGGCATCGGTCGGGGCAGCGATCAGGGGAATGTTTGGGAACGGCTCGTGCACTGCCTTCGCATTTTCTCCATGCTCATTACATGGCTCATTCAGGCGCTCGCGCTGGAGGCGGACTCCATGAAGAGCCGGGGAAGTGCACTCCGCGGCCGGACGGCGTTTTCTATTTATCGCTTTGATAACCGCGACCGTGCGTTCGTCATCGCGCTTTTTTCCGGCATCATCCTGACCGGCATGGGCATAATTCTCGGCGCGACGGAGATGTTCTACGACCCGGTCATTCTCTGGAAGCCGCTGAACGGCCTCGCCGCCGCCTCTGCGGTAGGCTACGCCTTTCTGTGCCTTCTCCCCCTTGGGCTGGAGCTCTGGACGGAGTGCCGCTTTGAACGGCTGCGCCGCATGGCGTGACCTACGGCGTTTCGCGCACCCAGCGCAGGAACGTCGGCTGCGATATGCCCAACCGCTCCGCCGCGGCACGCGAACTCATCTCGCCGCTATTCCAGCGGCGGTATACCTCCGCGAATGCGGGCGGAACTTCCAGCCGCGGGCGGCCGAACGTCTGCCCGCGCGCCCGTGCGGCGGCAATGCCCTCGGCCTGCCGTTGGCGGATGAAGACACGCTCCGTTTCTGCCACATAGCTGAGAAGCTGCAAAACGATATCCGCCGTCAGCGTTCCGGCGAGATCGCGCTCCTGCCGCGTATCGAGCAGCGGCATATCCAGCACCACGACGCCGACGCGCCGCTCGTGTGTGAGAATTCGCCATTGCTCCAAAATTTCGCGGTAGTTCCGCCCTAACCGGTCAATGGATTTGACGGCCAGCGTGTCGCCGGGGCGCAGCCGCCGCACGAGCCGACGGTAGGCCGGGCGGTCAAAGTCCTTTCCGGACTGCCGGTCGGTGAAGATGCGCTCATCCTCCACGCCGAATTCGCGCAGCGCCAGCAGCTGGCGTGCCTCATTCTGCTCGCGGGTCGATACCCGCGCATAGCCAAAGATCTGTGCCATGAGAAAACCTCCGTTTATCAGAATGACAACAGTGTAACAGCTCACTCCGCCGCGCTGCTGGATCTTTGGAAATTTCCTTTTTTCCATCATTCATAAGAAACCTTCTTTGATACTGCCTGTTGTTCGCTGCCGAATCTGACTGTGCCGTATCATGGAAGGTTTTTTCTTTATATTTGGACATTGAAAATGCATGAGTTTTGACAGGCTGGCTGCCTGTTTAACAAGAATAGATGCAGAATACAAAGCGCCTGAACTCGCACAGACGAGCAAAAAGCACTCTTTCAGCGAATTTGCTGAAAGGGTGCTTTTTGTTTATCTCGCGCTGGCAATGCTGGATCGCTGCATACCCGTAGCCCCCCGATTGTTTCCCCGCCAAAAACAATCGGAGGTACATACAATGCACGATAGGAAAAGCCTGTATTCACGAAACAAGCGGAACAGCCGCGCCATCCTCTGCCCGGACGCTTTTGAGCAGGACCATCCGCTCACGCCCGAGCAGTTTTCATCCGAGGAGGAGTTCCGGTTCTGGAAAACGTGGTCGGACGAGGATTACCACAACTGGGAACTGGCAGATCATATTTACTCAGATCACACATTATCCCTCACGGAATACTCTGCCGCAGAGCCGTCTCCGGAAGAAACAATTCTTGCCCGCCTTGACAGACGGGAGAGCGTAATGTTCGCGCAAAGCTCTCTGCAGAAGATCCGCGGGATCGTCACGGAAAAGCAGTATCGCCGCATCCGGATGTGCTGTGAGGGCATGACGTACCGGGAGATCGCGGAGGCGGAAGGGGTATCCGCCAAGAACGTTTTCAAGTCCGTCGTGGCCGGGAAAAAGAAAATTTCAAAAATTTTGGAAAAAGGGGGTAACAAATGAGTAAAAAATCCGCGTTGGGTGAGAGGGTGATTTTTCCCTCACCGCACCTTGACAAGTTCATAGCCATTCACCAGACACATTCCCATGTGCCGCGAGAGCGAAGCCCGCCGGGTGACACGCCATGACCCTTTTCGGAGAGCGATACCGTCAGCCCGGAACTGCCGCACAGCCGCCGGCACGGCCATGACCGCGCATGGGGACAATGATACTTCCGCCCAGCCACAGTTCACACAATGGGGGCGGCTCGGAGAGACCCTCGGAGGAGTGCAATTCTCATGGAGCAGCCCGGCACGCTGCCGTCTGGTGACTTCCCTGTCCGGGGGTGTCGAGGACAAATACGGGCCTACATAAAAAGAGAAAGGAGGGACACCCATGTTCCCAATCTGGCTTTTCCACGGAGTGCCGCCGGACGGATACGCGAGCACACCCCACACTACGGCAAGGAGGAAAATACCCCTTTGAAAACACGATACAAAATCCTGGCTCTCGTCCTTGCGCTTCTCTGCCTTCTGAGCTTTCCGTGTCCTGCGGTTCTGGCGGCGGAGCCGGAGGGAAGTGAGCTCGCAGAAGATGCAGTACCGTTCGCGGAAGAGGCGCAGGAAGAAAAGGACGCAGAAGAGCCGGAGCAAACGGTCCCCTTGGCCAAGGCTCCCATGCTGAAAGCCGCCGCGGCCACGGCGCTCATCACCTTCGACTATGTCTACGACTCCGCCGGGCAGTACGTTTACTACCAGCACCCCTTTTATTATAACGGCGGCCCGACCGGCGGCTATGGGGATATGCGCCTCAACGATTTTGCCAACGGGCAGGAGGCCTACTGCATTGAGCCCGGCATCATGCTCGCCCACGGCGATGTTCTCCGCTCGGACGTCATCGACGTATGGAACAGCTTTTCATATGAGCAGCAGAATGCCATCAAGCTGGCGCTCCTCTGCGGCCGCGCCGGCAACAGCAGCAATCTCCCCGGCACACCCAGCTGCCAGCAGACCGCCACGCAGATGCTGATCTGGGAATTCGTCACCGGAGCGCGGCAGCCATCCCCACCATACACCAGAGGGAACGACGAAATATATACCTGCCTCGTCTCCAACGGCCAGAATGCGGAGATCGGGCAGATTTATGACACGATCCTCTCCTACATGCTGAGCTACATGACCCTGCCGAGCTTCATGACTGCCGTGAGCAGCAGCGCACCACAGGAGGAGCTATCCTATGACGGCACCACATATTCTATTACGCTGACCGATACGAACAACGTGATCGAAAACTATTCCTTCTCCGCATCGGACACCGTTGTTTCCGTTGCGGTATCCGGGAATCAGCTGATTCTCCGTTCCGCATCGCCGTTATCTGCTCCGGTTACTGTGGTAGCTACCCGGAACTCCGCCTATACGGCGGCTTCCACCTTCACTCCTTATGGCTCAACGACACGGCAGGATATTGTTGTCGGCGTGGAGGCCGTCGGCGGCATGACGGGCTATCTCACGTTGAAAGCCAACCACAAGGAATTCCGCATTACCGTGACCAAAGAAGACAGCCTCACCGGAATGGCGCAGGGCGACGGGACGCTCGCCGGAGCGGTCTACGGCCTCTATCACGGAGATACGCTGATTGAGACCTGTACCACCGACGCCAACGGCCAGTTTACCACCGGCTATTATGAGGCCGGAGAGGGCTGGACGATTCGGGAAATTGCACCTTCGCCCGGATATCTTCTGGATATGACGGTGTATCCCGTTCCCGCGACCGCGGATCAGCTGCCCACTATTAAGAATGACTTAACCCTGACTGTGAAGGAAAACCCAATTCTCGGGCGGTTCTCAATTTCTAAGCTCGCCGTGAACAGCGCCGCAGGGGCGAAAGCGCCCGAAGCCGGGGCGAGCTTTGAAGTGTTCCCAAAATCTGCGGGCAGCTATGAGGCGGCTGTGGAATCCGAACGGGACATCCTCACCTGTGGGGAGAATGGAACGGCGCAGTCGAAGCTGCTGCCCTACGGCGTCTACATTATCCGTCAGCTGTCCGGTTGGGAGGGCTATGTACTTGATACCACCCTGCATGAAGTGAATATCACTTCCGACGGAGAGACTGTTTCTCTGTCGATCCGAAATGAGATATACAAAGGATCGCTGACGATCCAAAAGGTGGACAAGGACAGCGGACAGGCTCTGCCCGACGCGAGATTCCGGCTTCTGGACAGCACAGGGAATCCGTTTGCCGAAGGGATGACGGACGCAAACGGGATACTGCTCTTTGAGAACATCCCCTTCGGCGACTACTATCTCGAAGAGCTGGAAGCCCCGGACGGCTACAAGGCAGATACGACACCATATGTTTTCTCCGTGACTGCGGACGGACAGAAGATCGAAATCCGGCGGGAAAACACCCGTATTCCCGGCTCTGTGACCGTCGCCAAAACCGACAGCAGCGGAAACCCGATCCCCGGCGCGGCATTCCGGTTGGAATACTCCGAGGACGGAGAGAAATGGACGCCGGTATTCCATAACGGTACTCCGGCAAAGGAGATCGGCGGATGCACCTCGGAAAGCCTCAGCGACGGTATGCTCATTACGGGAGATGACGGGATTGCCGTCTTTGGCGGTCTCCGGGCAGGTGATGGTATTTTGTACCGCGTCACGGAGATCGCCACCGTCAACGGCTATGTGCTCCTGACGGAGCCGGTAGAGCTCGGAACGCTGCCCCGAGAAAGCGAAGAATCTACGATCTACAATGTTTCCGTCACCACCAGCAACTCCCCAACCTATCTTCTCCCTATGACCGGAGGAACCGGCCTCTGGCCTGTACTCTCCGCCGGCTTTGCCGCGGCGTGTATGGGTCTTTTTCTTATCATCATTTCCAAAAATAAAAGAAGGGACTGCATGCAATGAAGAAAACCGGTAAGAAGCTCTTTTCCGTTATCATGGCGGCTCTGGTCGTGCTGACAACAACCGTATCCGCCTTTGCCATGATGCTGAATGTATCCACAATCAACACCGACAGGACCGGCTCCTTTGATATTTACAAGTACGACATTACCAACGCCGAGAAAGACGGCGTATGGGATTCCAGCTACGTCTCCACCGGTGTCCGCGATCCTGGCGTGGAGGATGTCCTCGGCGGCGATACGAGAAAGAGCTCGCTGAACGCGAACGGAGAGGTCAACGGATACGCCATTAAGGGCGTTGAATTCACCTATCTGAAAGTCGCCGATATCCGCACCTATACCGAGGAAGAGAACAGCGCGTCACATGTGGAAGTGCTCTACGGAATCGCGCAGAACGACGCCAACAACGCTTTTCTGACTGCCATCGGCGTGAGCGCTGGAGACCGGTATGCACCGGCGGATTCAGATGACGGCACCATGTACTTCTACCGCTCCGATACCCTCGTTAATGGTCTGAAATCCGCGCTGGCAAACAACTCCATCACCGTGAAGAACGCCCTGGAGCGCTTTGTGCGCGAGAATGGCGGCACAGCGATGCCGCTGACCGACAGCTACGGCCACACCTCCGCGAGCGACCTTCCTCTCGGACTGTATCTTATCGTTGAAACGAACGTGCCCGAAATGGTCGCGGAAACCACCGCACCGTTTTTCCTTTCCCTGCCTATGACATCTGTGAACGGCAGCAACGCCGATGACGGCGGCGAACGCTGGATATACGATGTCACCGTATATCCCAAGAACCTCACCGGCATCCCGACGCTGGAAAAGACCGTGCGCGAAGCGCTTTCGGACACCGGCAAAAACGGCGGCTCCGACGCCGTTACCGACGGCTTCGCCCATACTGCCACGCCCTCTGCCAATGACACGCTGGAATATCAGATCCTATCGACGCTGCCGAGCATCACCTCCGAAGCCACCTACCTGACGGATTACTCCTTCGTGGACACGCTGGACGCCGGCCTCTCGTACCGCAAAGACGATGTAAAAATCGAATTCTTCCGCAGCAGCACTTGCAACGCAGACGACCGAATCACCGTCTGGAACGAAGGCGACGGAAAGTTCTCCGTATCCTATAATGACACGCCCGGCATGACCATCTCCATGACAGTGGCCGGTCTTGCGGAGATCAACGGCAGCTATGCTGTGTATACCAAGTCTGACATGATAAATTCCGGCTATTCCGACTGCACCGTGCGCATCACCTATTCGGCGAAGCTCAACCCCGATAAAAGCCTTGTCTGCGGCGACGATGGGAACAGCAACGACGTCGTGCTGGTATGGAAACGAACCAACAGCAGCTATTACGATACGCTCGTGGACGACTGCCATGTGTACAGCTTCGGCCTTGATCTTACCAAGGAATTCAGCGACGGTCAGGGTGATTTCTCCAAGGTAGAGTTCCTTCTTTACAACGACAGCGACGGATACTTCATTACGGCGGAACTAGATGAGAGCAAAGGTATCTACTATGTGACCGGTCACATACCCGGAAGAAACGATGCCACCCGATTCACCCCTACGGCAGACGGCTCCATCCTCGTGAAAGGGCTGGAGGATGACACATACATCGCCACCGAGATTCAGACGGCCAACGGCTACACGCTGCTCCGCGACGATATCCAGATCGTGATCGAGGCAGCGAAGAGCGATGATCTCTGTGATATCTACGTCGCCGATGTGCTGGGCGTTCTGCAGAACGATCTCCGGTATGCCGACGTCCCGGAAGGACTCTATAAGAACATGCCGCAGAAGCATCTGGAGCACTATCTGCTGACCGCTTCCACCAAGGTGGACAGCAGCGAGGTGACGATGGAGGCCGACGGCGAATCGGCCAATGCCATCGTGCCGTTAACCGTTGTCAACACCCGCGGCTTCAACCTGCCGCAGACCGGCGGGCATGGTACCTGGATGTACGGCGTTGCCGGTACTGTTCTGATGGTCGCCGCCGCGATCATCCTGGTAAGCGCCCGCAGAAAGAAGCTAGGGAAATAACCCTGACACATGGGAGAGGCGGAAAAACAGGCAAGTCTCTCCCATACATATGAGTTATTGGTTTTAAAGAAAAAGTTATTCGCTTTAAGGAACCTTAAAGCGAATAACTTGAGGAGATATGAAAAAGGAGCATCCGATGAAATACAAAAGAATGATTTATTTTGTTTCCGGTGCAGCGTGTCTCTTCCTCGCTGCCGGATTGATTCTGTACCCGATTTTGGGAAACGCGTTGGCGGAGAAGAACAAGAGCCTTGTAATGACCGAGTATTCCAGAGCCGTGGAGGAGATGACAGATACCCGCGTAGCAGAGATACTTGCCGCAGCGGAGACGTACAACGCCGCGCTGTCCCCAATATCCGTTTCCGCGGACGGCGCGTTTTCTTTAACTGGCTTGACTGCAGCGCAGAAAGAATATGACGAGATCCTCGCTGTTAACGAAAGCGGCATTATGGGACAACTGGAAATCCCAGAGCTGGATATTTGCCTGCCGATCTACCACGGCACGGACGGCAGCACGCTGGAGAAAGGCGTAGGGCATCTGCTGGGATCGTCCTTTCCCGTAGGCGGAAAAGGGACGCATGCCGTCCTGACCGGTCACTCCGGCCTCTCCAGAGAAAAGATGCTGACAGACTTGGAAAAGATGAAGGTCGGAGACCGGTTTTTTCTGCATGTGCTGGACCGGACGCTGGCGTATGAAGTGCAGGATATTTTTACTGTCCTCCCGGATGATACGTCGCATCTCAGCATCCAGCAGGATGAAGACATGTGCACGCTCATCACCTGCACGCCGTATGGTGTCAATACGCACCGGCTGCTAGTGCAAGGGTATCGTGTCTCCTATGAGCCGGAAGCCGTTTCGGCTAAGATTACAGAGTCAGACGGAGAGAATAGCGGAGTTTCCAGCTGGCAGCAGCAGTATTTCGACGGCATATATTATGGCGTTATTCTGGCGGACACCATAGTCCTTGTATGGGTCGTTGTACGGGAGACGCGCCGGGATCACCGGAGAAAGGAGGCGCTGAGCCGGTGAAAACGAAATCACTTGCCGTTGCGTTGATTCTTTTCCTCTTAGGGCTTTTGATTATTTTGATTCCTTCCTTCTCCGGGCACCGCCTGGAATCGCAGGCGGAACAAGCCGCGGAAAGATTTAATGAAACTGTCTTGGAAAACAAGAACGAAGAATCCCCGTCTTTCACGGAATTGGAAGACGGGGATTTGCCATATCCGGAGCTTTTCCGGGCGGCGCAGGCATATAACGAGGAACTGTATCATAACCGGCAGGCGGGCTTTACCAGCATTTCGGCGTATCAGGAGCCATCCCTATGTCTTTCGGATTACGGCATTGATGACGGGGTCTTCGGGACGGTATGCATCCCCAAGCTTGGCGTAACGCTGCCAATTTATCTCGGCGCTTCGGAGGAGAATATGGCGAAGGGCGCGGCGCATCTTTCGCAGACGAGCCTGCCCATTGGCGGAGAAAATACAAACTGCGTTCTTGCCGGGCATTGCGGGTTTAACGGTGCGGATTATTTCCTCTATCTGTCCACGCTGACCGAGGGAGATGAGGTGATCCTGACGACGCTCTGGGGCAAGGGTCATTACCGCGTGTCGGGCGTTGCCGTCATTGCTCCGGATGATATTGCCTCCGTCATGATACAGCCGGGAAGAGAATTGCTGACGCTTCTCACCTGTCACCCCTATGCGTCCGGGGGAAAGCACCGGTTTTTAGCGATTTGTGAAAAAGAGATTTCGGAGGTTGATTCATGACAAACGAAGGATTCCGCCGGGGCGACGTGTTCATGGCAGAGCTGCGAGCCGAGCCGGGCTCGGTGGAGCATGGCCGCCGTCCGGTCGTCATTCTGCAAAACAACATCGGAAATCTCTACGCGCCCACGCTGATCGTCGCGCCGATTACGTCCCGACCGCGGAAGCATGGCTGCCAGGTGACGCAGTATCCGGTGCCGCCAACAACGTTCCTGCGAGATGGGAGCATCGTCCTCTTGGAGCAAATCACGACGATTGACAAGCACCAATGCCGACAGTATCTGGGGTCTTTTGATGCCCGGCAGATGGATGCCATCCGCCGCTGCATCGAGATCAGCATCGGGCAGGACGTACCGGGAAAAAGTAAACGGATTAAGGCAGAACAAGCGGCTGCGGCTGGTGCGAACGAATTATGTAGGAAGAGATTATCTCGATAAATTACGAGGAAGTGGGTTCAGATTCCAATGGATAACCTGCCATCTGGCAGAGCAGATCGGGATTGACAGACCATGCGCGGGAAACGGCGGTCCGGATGTTTCTTTCGACGGCTGTCCAATTGCATTCAAAGTGCTCGGCAGTTTCCATGTAGATTTCTTTTGTGATCGCCTCAAGGCGAGATTCATCCTGGATGGCCAGACAGATGGCGTACTCGGTGTGTTTAAAGCCTTTGTAGCATCTTGTAATGCCAAAAGATCGCAGAATGTCCTGTACAGCGGTCATTGGTATATCCTCCCAAATCCAAAGATTTAAGAAGATGATAGAGCCAATAACAGATAAATCGGTCTTTATCGCCGTTTTTCGTTATTTTTCGACATATTTTCTTCTCATCTGCCGAAAGAAACAACAGACTCTCGTTCTCCCGATTCATCAGAATTACAATCTATTTATACAGGAGGCAAAAATGGGTTTTAGCGATGTTTATCGAAGCGTTCTCAAGGACTACCCGGATGTGCTGACCGTGGAGGAAATGAGCCGTGCGCTGAGCATCAGCACTAAAACTGGCTACAAGCTGATCCAGGAAAACAAGATCGAAAGCTTAAAAGTCGGGCGCTCTTATCGAATTCCCAAAGCACACCTTCTTTCGTATATGCGCTTGGTTATGAAATCCTCGCCGGTTTCCTAATCGCACATTGGACTTCTGCTGCTGAACCAGATAAACTGGTATCTGCCAACAGCAGAAGTCCAATCGACCTACATAAAGGAGGAGTATTTTTATGGTAGCAGGACATCTGCAAGAAAAAAACGGCATCTATTACATGGTGCTATCCTACCCAAGCGCAAATGGAAAACGGAAAAACAAATGGATTTCAACCAAGCTTCCGGTAAAGGGGAACAAGAAGAAAGCCGAGAAAATGCTGTCAGAGATTCGTCAGACGTTTGTCCCGGTGGAGAAGCCGATGGATGCAGAAATCAATTTCTCGGATTACATGCTTCAATGGCTGCAAATTATCAAGCCGACGGTTGCCACCACGACCTATGCTTCTTACTCGTCCATTGTACAGAAAATTGTTGTTCCCTATTTTGAGAGGAAGGCGATCCCACTCGCCGAACTGAAAGCTATTGACATTCAAGCATTCTATTTGAAACAGTTGGAACGGGTTTCTGCAAGAACGGTGATCCACTATCACACGCTGCTGCACCGGGCGCTGAAGTATGCCGTAAAAATCGAACTGATCGATGCCAACCCGGTGGACAAGGTGGATCGTCCGAAAGCCGCCCCATTCGTCGGCAGCTTTTACGACAGCGCCGAAGTCCAGAAGCTCTTTGAAGCTGCAAAAGGGAGTAAGCTTGAAATCCCCATCTTTCTCGGCGCGTTTTATGGCCTGCGCAGAAGCGAGGCCATCGGCCTGGAATGGGATGCCATCGACTTCCAGAATGACACGATCACCATCCGGCATACGGTTGTATCCTGTTACTTTGACGGAAAGCAAGTACAGAAGGCTCAGGACATAACCAAAACGAAATCCAGCATGAGAACGCTGCCCCTGATCCCGGCTTTCAAGGAGCTTTTGCAGCATAAAAAGCAACAGCAGAACGAATTTCAGCGTATGTGCGGCAAAAGCTATAACAAGGACTATCTGGGGTACATCTGTGTGGATGAAATGGGACGGCTGCTCTCCCCGCATTATCTCACCTAAGCCTTTGCAAAGCTTTTAAAGAAGCACGGTCTGCGGAAAATTCGCTATCACGATCTTCGTCACAGCTGTGCCAGCTTACTGCTGGCCAACGGCGTCCCCATGAAGCAGATTCAGGAATGGCTCGGTCACAGCGACTTTTCCACCACCGCCAATGTCTATGCGCATCTGGAATGCAATTCCAAACGGCTCTCGGCAGCGGCTATGACAAACGGTTTGCAGGGGGCTTTGAATGTGATTTCCTGATGCGGCAAATAAAAAATCAGAGCAAAGCGAACCTTGCTCTGACTGGCGGAGATGGAGGGATTTGAACCCCCGCGTCGGTTTTCTACGCCGACCTCACGGTTTTCAAGACCGGTCCCTTCAACCGCTTGGGTACATCTCCAAATGTATTCCCGCTCCAACGTTTCTCGGAAAAAAGGAGAGAAACTTGGAGAGAAATCCCGATTTTCTCTTAATTTCTTACAGCCGCGACCCGTTGAAAACACAGGGAAAATTGAAAAACGGCTTCCAAAATACTCTCCCGTTTTCAAGACTGCCCCGTTATGACCGCTTTGGCAACGCCCCATGGTGCGCCGAACGGCTGTATGCTCAAAAAAGTTACCACAAATCCCCCGTACTGTCAATCGAAAAACGCCGCTGTACAACGATTTTCGGCAGAAAGGGGTTGCATAAAGGGCGTTTTATGATATAGTAATGAGATGTATGTATACTCGCATTCATTCTACGGCAGTATATAAGTGTAAGGAGAGTATTTGAATGAACGACTTTGGAAGCAAGATTTACGCCGCCGCGCAGAAGGCCGTAAAAGAGGTCTATGATCTGGACGTGGCGGAAGGCCAGCTCGTCGTTGAGACGCCGCAGGACACCAAGCTGGGTGACTATTCCACCAGCATTGCGATGAAGCTGTCGCGCACTCTCCGACGCAACCCGATGGAGATCGCCGAGCCGCTCGTCGCCAAGCTCGCGGAGCTTCTGCCCGAGTGTGAATCCATCACCGTCGCCCGCCCCGGCTTCATCAACTTCAAGCTCAAGGCGAGCGCCCTCACCGCCGTTATCAACGATGTCATCGCCGCCGGCGACGATTACGGCAAGAACGATTCCGGCAAGGGCAAGCACCTGCTGCTCGAGTGGGTCTCCGCCAACCCGACCGGCGATCTGCACTGCGGCCACGCCCGCAACGCCGCCTGGGGCGACTGCATCGCCCGCATGATGGAGGCCAGCGGCTGGGACGTGCTGCGTGAGTTCTATGTCAACGACGCCGGCAACCAGATCGTCATGCTCGGCGAATCGCTCACCGCCCGCTATTTTGAGCACTTCGGCAAGGAATACCCCCTGCCCGAGGGCGGCTACCACGCCGACGACATCAAGGTCATCGCCGCGCAGCTCGCCGAGGAAGAGGGCGACAAGTGGCTCACCGCCGATCCGAAGGAGCGCCTCGCGCACTTCATGGACTACGGCAAGAAGAAGGAGCTCGAAAAGATCGACCGCGATCTCAAGGCCTACCGCGTCACGATGCAGAGCTGGATGCACGAGACGTTCTTCTATGAGAACAACGCCAAGCGCATCAACGACTGCCTGCAGCACATGGCGGATATGGGTCTCACCTACGAAAAGGACGGCGCGCTCTGGTTCAAGAGCACCGACTACGGTGACGACAAGGACCGCGTCCTCCGCAAGAGCGACGGCTCTTTCTCCTACCTGACGCCCGATATCGCCAACCACGTCTATAAGATCGAGCGCGGCTACCCGCTGCTCGTCAATCTCTGGGGCGCCGACCACCACTCCTACGTCACCCGCATGCAGAACGCCCTCACCGCGCTCGGCTATCCGGAGGGCACGCTCTCTGTCGACCTCATCCAGATGGTCCGCATGGTCGAAGACGGCAAGGAAGTCAAAATGTCCAAGCGCACCGGCAACGCGATCACCATCCGCGAGCTGTGCGAGGATATCGGCGTAGACGCTGCGCGCTGGTTCTTCGTCTCCAAGGACGTTGCGACGCACATGGATCTCGATCTCAAGCTCGCCCGCTCCAAGGACAACAACAACCCCGTGTACTACGCCCAGTATGCCTACTCGCGCATGTGCTCGATCCTCAAGAATCCCCAGATCCCCGAGTTCAAGCCGGTCGATTCCTATGACCGTCTGACCGACGAGAAGGAGCTGCAGCTGCTCAAGATGATCAGCGAGTTCCCGAAGGAGGTCGCCGCCGACGCGCTCAACCGCAAGCCGAACAAGATGACCGAGTATATCATCTCGCTCGTCAAGGTGTTCCACAGCTATTATAACTCCACGAAGGTCAACAATCCCGACGATCCCGCGCTCACCAACCAGCGTCTCGGTCTCATCAAGGCGACGATGATCACGCTCAAAAACGCGCTCCAGCTCATCGGCGTTTCCGCCCCGGAGACCATGTGATTTCCAGCCCGTGAATTTTCACAAACTGCACAAAATACAAAAAATATACAATTCACAAAAAATCAAACCGTACAACCGCCGACTTGGCGACTGATACGAAACGAAAAAGAGAAAAGCCGCCGAAAGGCGGCTTTTCTCTTGCGTTCCAGGACTTTCGCCAACGATATTTCCAATTTTTCGGACTGTTTTTGGGCGTATTCCCCAGTATTCATTATTTTTTTCATTCCCGCCGGATTTTTCCGGCGGGTTTTCTCGTCCTTTTACGAAACTAAAGCATGGAAAATGACTGCCGAAAAAGCGCAAAACTGTTGATTTTCTGTACAACGATAAGTGCAGAAATATACAATTTATCCCGCACCGTTCTTCCAATATTTCAGTTTTCGTCGGATATGATAAGGATAGTAAATCACTGTGCCGGTGCGGAAGCGCTACGGACCGGCGCAGCCAAAAACACTATGTAGGAGATTTAAATCATGAAAGGTATTTGCGTTCGCAGCGAGATCAAGCCGCTGAAAAAAGTGCTTCTTCACCGTCCCGGCCGTGAACTTCTTCATCTGACGCCGGACCGTCTTCCGGAGCTTCTCTTTGACGATATCCCGTTCCTCAAGGTCGCCCAGCAGGAGCACGATGCCTTCGCGCAGATCCTGCGCAGCAACGGCACCGAGGTCGTGTATCTCGAAGACCTGATGGCGGAAGTTCTCAAGCTCCATCCCGAGCAGACGAAGCCCTTCCTTTATCAGTGGCTCTCCGAGGGCAACATCAAGACCCGCCGCTGGCAGGACAAGCTCTATGAGTACCTCATCGGCAATTTCGAAGGCAAGGCGCTCGTTGAAAAGACGATGGAAGGCATCACGCTCAAGGAAATGGGCGGCGCTTCCGCTTATTCCCTGCAGGATCTGATCGCTCCGGCGGATGATCTGATCGTCGATCCGATGCCCAACCTCTACTTCACCCGCGACCCGTTCGCGTCCGTCGGTACCGGCGTGTTCCTGCATAAGATGCGCTTCCCGACCCGCTGCCGCGAGACCATTTACGCCGACTACATTTTCCGCTTCCACCCCGATTTTGAAGGTCTGGTCAAGCGCTACTACGACCGCGACGGCCACGCCAACATCGAGGGCGGCGACGTGCTCAACCTCACCGAGGACACGCTCGCGATCGGCATCTCCCAGCGTACCTCTCCGGACGCCATCGAGGAAGCGTCCCGCAATCTCTTCGCCGATCCCGAAGCGAAGATCCGCACCGTGCTCGCGTTCGACATCCCGAGCTGCCGCGCGTTCATGCATCTCGACACCGTGTTCACCCAGATCGACTACGACAAGTACACGATCCATCCGGCGATCCTCGGGCCTCTCACCGTTTACGAGATCACCCCGGGCGTGAGCGATCCGACCGATCTCCACATCCGCCGCATCGACTCCAAGCTGGAGGACATTCTCGCAAAGTACACCCGCACCGACCACGTCCAGCTCATCAACTGCGGCGGCGACGATCTCATCGCCTCGGCCCGTGAGCAGTGGAACGACGGCTCCAACACGCTGTGCATCGCGCCGGGCAAGATCGTTGTTTACGAGCGCAACGACGTGACCAACGCCATTCTCCGCGACGAGGGCATCCAGGTCCTCGAAATGCCGTCCGCCGAGCTTTCCCGCGGCCGCGGCGGCCCGCGCTGCATGTCCATGCCGATCATCCGCGCCGAATAATTTTCATTCGCTGAATAAACCCATTCATATAACACACATTACAATCATTTCCTATAGGAGGGTAAAATATTATGGGTCTCAACATTCGCGGCAGAAGCTTCCTCACTCTTCTTGACTTCACCCCGGAAGAGATCAACTACCTCATCGACCTCGCCGTTGAGTTCAAGCGCCTGAAGAACAACGGTGTGGAGCACAAGTGGCTCTCCGACAAGCAGATCGTCCTGCTCTTTGAGAAGACCTCCACCCGCACCCGCTGCGCCTTTGAAGTCGGCGCGCGTGATCTCGGCATGGGCGTCACGTTCCTCGATTCCGGCTCTTCCCAGATGGGCAAGAAGGAATCCCTCGCCGACACCGCGAAGGTTCTCGGCCGCATGTTTGACGGCATCGAGTACCGTGGTTTCAAGCAGTCCGTCGTGGAAGATCTTGCGAAGTACTCCGGCGTTCCCGTGTGGAACGGCCTGACCGACCAGTTCCATCCCACGCAGATGCTCGCCGACATCATGACCGCCCGCGAAGAGTTCGGCGATATGCGTGGCCGCAAGCTCACCTTCTTCGGCGACGCCCGCAACAACGTTGCCAACTCCCTCATGGTCGTCAGCGCGAAGCTCGGCATGCATTTCTGCGCCTGCGGCCCGAAGGAGCTCATGCCCGAGGAGTGGCTGATCGAGAAGTGCCAGGCTGTTGCCGCCGAGACCGGCGCGGTGCTTGAGTTCACCGACGACGTCGCGCAGGGCGCGAAGGACTGCGATGTTCTCTACACCGACATCTGGCTCTCCATGGGCGAGCCCGCTGAGCTCTGGGAGAAGCGCATCAAGCTGCTCCGTCCCTACCAGGTCAACAAGGAACTCATGGCGATGGCGAAGCCCACCGCGATCTTCGAGCACTGCCTGCCCTCCTTCCACGACCGTGAGACGACCGTGGGCGAGGATATCTACCAGAAGTTCGGCCTTGAGGCGATGGAAGTCACCGACGACGTGTTCCTCGGCCACCAGGCCCGCCAGTTCCAGGAAGCCGAAAACCGTATGCACACCATCAAGGCTGTGATGTACGCCACGCTGAAGTAAGGGATCGAAACAATGGCTGAAAGAATTGTTGTCGCTCTCGGGGGAAATGCTCTTGGCAAGACCCCCGAGCAGCAGCTCGAACTTGTCCGCAACACCGCCCGCCCGATCGTTGATCTCGTCGAGAAGGGCTACGAAGTCATCATCGGCCACGGCAACGGCCCGCAGGTCGGCATGATCAACCTGGCAATGGAGTTCTCCGCCAACAAGGGCGGCGGAACGCCGTTCATGCCGTTCCCCGAGTGCGGCGCCATGACGCAGGGCTATATCGGCTACCACCTGCAGCAGGCCATTCAGCAGGAGCTGAAGAGCCGCGGCATGGAGAAGGAATGCGCCACCGTCGTGACGCAGGTCGTCGTTGACGAGAAGGACCCCGGCTTCCAGCACCCGACGAAGCCTGTCGGCAGCTTCTATACGAAGGAAGAGGCCGAGAAGATCGCCGAGGAAAAGGGCTTCATCTTCGTCGAGGACGCCGGACGCGGCTACCGCCGTGTCGTCCCCTCCCCGATCCCCAAGCGCATCGTGGAGCTGAACGTTGTCGATCAGCTCGTGCGCGCCGGTGATATCGTCATCACCGTCGGTGGCGGCGGCATCCCCGTCGTTGAGACCGAGGACGGTCTGCGCGGCGTCGCGGCTGTCATCGACAAGGACCGCGCCAGCTCCCTGCTCGCGCAGGATGTGCGCGCCGACCGTCTCATCATCCTCACCGCTGTGGACGCCGTGTGCGTCAATTACAATAAGCCCGACCAGAAGGAGCTCTCCTCCATGACGATCGCCGAGTGCGAGAAGTATATCGCCGAAGGCCAGTTCGCCCCCGGAAGCATGCTGCCGAAGGTCGAGTCCTGCATGGAGTTCGTGAAGAACAACGACCATGGCGGAACCGCGCTCATCACTTCCCTGGCCCGTGCCGCCGACGCTCTTGAAGGCAAGACCGGCACGGTCATTACCCGGTAAGCAAATTTTTGTCCCGTTTCGCATCTCCCAGCGAAGTCCGAACAAAATTTTAAGAGAGGGGTTCAAATCATGTCTAAGAAGACCAAAAGATCCATCAGCACATTTGCGATCCTGCTCGCCGTTATGCTCCTTGTGTCGATCGTCACGTGGATCGCAGCGGGCAAGACCTACACCGGTGAGAACGGCGAGATCGCCGAAGTCGTCGGCGCCACCTCCAGCGACATCTTCATGGCTCCCGTCAACGGTTGGGCAGACGCAGCCGACGTTATCACGTTCGTGTTCTGCCTCGGCGCGTTCCTTGCCATCGTGAACGCCACCGGCGCTCTTGAAACCGGCATCCACACGCTCGTCCGCAAGCTGCACGGCAAAGAGCTCGTGCTCGTTTGGATCCTCATGTTCCTGTTCTCCGTCGGCGGCACGACCTACGGCATGGGCGAAGAGACCGTTGGCTTCTACATCCTGCTCGCCGCCACGATGATGGCCGCCGGCTTTGACCCGATCGTCGGCGCGGCCACCGTCCTGCTCGGCGCCGGCACCGGCGTTCTCGGCTCCACCATCAACCCGTTCGCGACCGGCGCTGCCGTCGCCGCCGCGACCTCCGTCGGTGTCGAAGTGAACATGGGCACCACCTATGTCATCGGCATCATTCTCTGGCTCGTCTCCTACCTTCTCTCCGTGCTGTTTGTCACCGCTTACGCGAAGAAGGTCCGCGCCAACAAGGGCTCCATTCTCACCGCCGCGCAGCTCGACGAGTGCCAGAAGGCTTACGGCGGCAAGGACGTCACCACCGCGAAGCTCACCGGCCGCCAGAAGGCCGTGCTGTGGCTGTTCGCTCTCTCCTTCGTCGTGATGATCCTCGGCTTCATCCCCTGGGGTGAATTCGTCGGCTACGAAGACGCCGGTGCTTACGGCTTCTTCTCTCACACCACCACCTGGCTCACCGGCGCCGGCCTCGGCGACTGGTGGTTCTATGACGCCGCCACCTGGTTCCTGCTCATGGGCATCATCATCGGCATCGTCGGTCTCGAGGACAAGAGCCAGCTCATGAAGCTCGTCGCCAACGGCTTCGGCGACATGGTCTCCGTCAACCTCGTTATCGCGATGGCTCGTGCCACCAGCGTTATCATGAGCACTACCGGTCTCGGCACCTGGCTGGTCGAAGCCTCCGTCACCGCGCTCAGCCAGTCCGGCGTTTCCGCCGGCGTGTTCGGTCTGCTTGACTACATACTCCACGTCGGTCTCAGCTTCCTTGTTCCGAGTTCCTCCGGTCTCGCCGGCCTGTCCGCCCCGATCGTCTCCCCGATCGTCTCCCAGCTTGGCTGGAGCGTAGAGACCTCCATCATGATCAACGTTGCCGCCAACGGCTTCGTCAACCTCTTCACCCCGACCTGCGGCTTCATCATGGGCGGTCTCGCGCTGGCGCGCGTCCCCTACGAGAGCTGGCTGAAGTGGGCGTGGAAGCTGCTCCTCACGCTGTTCGTCGTCGTCGGCGTCGTCCTTACGATCGCGATGGCGGTGCTGAGCTGAATTTCCGCTTGAGTTATCGCATGATCTAATGGTAAAATACCGGTTGTACGCCCCATGGCGTACAACCGGTATTCTTCAAACAAGAGCCGCTTCGCCTGCTCTTGTTTGAGAAGGGCTGCGGCTCGCCGCAGCGCACTCGCTTTGCCCGCACATTTGCGAGACTTTTCAGTCATTTGTAAAAAGGACGGTGCAGATTATGCCCAGACGAGCCATGCTCCAGGATGCCCGCGCCTCCGCGTCCGACCCCGCCGTGATCTGCTCGTTCGATTACGAGGCGATCGACAAGCCCACCCGCGCGATCATCCATCAGGCGGCACGCTTTCTTTACGTAAAGCGCGGCCGCGGAAAGCTCGTCATTGACGGCGAGGAGTACGTCCTCCAGCCCAACACACTCGTCGCCATCACGCCGTGGAAGATCACCGACACGGTAGAAGTGACGGAAACGCTCCAGTTCATCAAGGTCATATACGACTATTCCTATCTCAACTCTGTATTCAAGAGTGTTCTCGGCTCGGGTGATGCTTCCGCCGAGCCCCTGCGCTTTCTCACCGTGGAGCCGGTCGCCTATCTCGACAGCATACAGGCGGAGTATGTGGACGGCATCATGGAGCATCTCAAGGCGGAGCTCGGCGTGGAATCCACGCGTGTCAAGCCTCCGGACAAGCCGTTTTCGCAGCTCTATACGGTCAACAAGCTCATCGATCTGATGGTCGTTTACCGCCGGTATATCATGTCGCACCGCGGCGAGCTGGACTCCGGACGGGAGGAGACCGTCAAGGATCAGTCCGTTTTGAGCTACATTTACGCCCATTCCGCGGAAAAGCTCACGCTCTCGCAGGTCGCGGAGGCGTTCTTTCTTTCGGAATCGGCGCTCTCCAAGCAGATCGCCGGCATGACCGGCACGACGTTCTCCAAGCTCCTGAGCAGCATCCGCGTGGAGAAGGCGTCGGACTATCTCATCTATACGGATCTCACGCTCGACGAGATCGCGGGGCTCTGCGGCTTTGTGGACGCCTCGCACGTATCCAAGCACTTTGCGCAGCGTGTCGGCATCACGCCGATGCAATACCGCAAGATCTATTCCAAGGCCGTCACCAAGTTCAACATCTCCGACAAGGCGATCGCCTTTGCGCTGACGGACTACATCTACAAAAATTATGAGACCGAACGGCTCACCGCCGCAAGCGTCGCCGCCGAATTCGGCGTGTCGGTGCCGGAAATGAACCGTCTGCTTCTCTATTATAACGAGATGAACTTTGATACGCTGCTCAACTCCACGCGCATCAATAAAGCGTGCGAAATGCTCGTATCGACGGACTATCTCGTGATCGACGTTGCCGTCGCCGTCGGCTACAGCAACATCAAAACGTTCAACATGAATTTCTACCGCTTCAAGGAAATGACGCCGACGGAGTTCCGTGACCGCATAACCCTTCAGCGCACAGACGGCAGCGAAACGCACGGAAAGGGCCGCGGCGCACGCCGCCGCACGGTGCCCGTCCGGGCGCCGGAAACCGCAAAGGAGACGACAGAATGAAATCCGGAAGACAGGGCACCATTCTCCGAATCATTTCGGAGCAGAGCATTGAAACGCAGAATCAGCTCATGGACGAGCTGAAAAAGCGCGGCATTGACACCACGCAGGCTACGCTCTCGCGCGATATCCGCGAGCTCCGTCTCGTCAAGCAGCGCAGCGCAGACGGCACCAGCCGGTACGCCGCGGCGGAGGTCGCGCCCGCGCCGGAGATGAGCCAGGGGCTCAAGGAAAATCTCCGCCAGACCGTGACGGGCGTTTATGCCTGCCAGAATCTCGTCATCATCAAGACACTGCCGGGGCTTGCCCCTGCGGTTTGCACCGCCGTGGACGGCATCGCTCCCCTGCCGGGGCTTGTCGGCTCGCTTTCCGGCAACGACACGGTGTTTCTCGCCATGCGCGACAACGCCGCCGCCGAAACCCTCGCCCGCGAAGGCCGCAGCCTGTTCATGGGCTGATGCGCTGAAAACCGGATAGAAACCCCACCCCCGCCGGATGTCTGCTCCCGGCGGGGGTGATTTTTTCTATGTCTTTGTTCGAGTACCTGCACATCGTAGAAATCGGCGGAGTGGTGCATTCGGTAATATGCGCCGCTTTTATCCACCATCGGCACGATCGTCGTGAACGATCGCGGCGTTCCAAATTCAAATTCGTAAGTACCGAATTGATCATCCACGCTTTTATCGACCGTGAACCGCTCGGCCTTTCTCCAGCTCCCGTCCAGCTCGCGGATGTAGAGATTCCACACACCGTAGGGGCTGCCTTGAATGTCATCCAGCTTCAAATCCATCTTCAGCCGGAAGCAGTCCTTGATCGGCGTCGAGAGCACGAACGGGTAACAGAGCTGATAATCCAGCGAGAGCGAAACATCTCTCCATGTGTCGTAAAGATCGCCGATATAGCCCCGCAGCAGGCCCGTCTGCTCGCCGCATACGCGACAGGTCTTCGGCGCGTCGTAGGTCGCGTCCGCCCACGAATGCCCAGCCGCGCGGCCTTCGGTCTCGCCGCAGCGGCGGCATGTTTTCGGCTCGGTGCAGGTAGCGTCCCGCCACTTGTGGCCAAGTGCCGTGCCGTCCGTCTCCTCGCAGCGGGTACAGGTTTTCGGTTCGGCGCACGTTGCCGCGGTCCATTGATGGCCGAGCGCCGCGCCCTGCGTCTTTCCGCAGATGTGCATGTTTCGGGCTTGACGCACGTGCTGCGTTCCAGCCGTGGCCGGTGAAAATGAGCAGCGCGGCGAGCGCGACGACTGCCGCGGCGATGACCGCGAGCCCTTTGAGTCCCTTCGTTTTTCGCCGGTGGGGTCTGCGCCGCATGCCGGCGCGTTCCCTGACCGCAACGGTTCATCCCCTCCGGCGGGTCTGCGATTCCTTCAGTTCGCGCAGAAGATTCCTTCACTCCGGTTCTCGACCCTGCAACACGGACATTTCCACATATTTCTCTCCCCGCGTTTCGGCAGAGTTTGTCGGATATATCTAAAATTTACCATTTTATTTTCGAAATGACAATATGTATGCCCATCATTTTGTTTTCTCTTATTACCAGTTATAGAATATACGGCAAGGCAAATGTATAAAAAACTCTAACAGAAAAAGGGTGATTATAACGCACTATGATCTATGGATATGCCCGTGTTTCCACAAAAGACCAGAAAGAAGATCGACAGCTCGATGCACTGTACGCTGTCGGTCTTTCCCCGCGAAATGTTTACATCGACAGGTGCTCTGGTAAGGATTTTGACCGGCCCCAGTATCGAAAGCTGCTACAAAAAATGAAAAAGAACGATCTGCTCTATATAAAGAGCATCGATCGTCTCGGTCGAAATTATACAGAAATACAGGAACAATGGCACCTTCTCACTAAGAACAAGGGCGTTGATATCGTCGTAATGGATATGCCCCTGCTGGATACGCGGCGCGGAAAAGACCTGATGGGAACGTTTCTTAGCGATATCGTATTGCAGGTTTTGTCCTTTGCGGCAGAAAATGAGCGTGTAAACATCCGGCAGCGTCAAACCGAAGGCATTGCCGCCGCAAAAGCCCGCGGTGTCCGCTTTGGACGTCCCCCAAAAGCTCTGCCGAAGAATTTTTATGCCGTTCTCCACCGTTGGGAGGCGGGAGAGCTTTCCGGGAAGGATGCCGCCATATTATGCGATATGCCGCTGTCTTCGTTTCTATATAGGGCGAAGCGTGTCGGTTCCTCTAATTTTATTGTATGAAACTTTGCAAAAAATCGTACTTTTTTGTCTTTATGTAATCATTTCTTCTATTTTACAGTTTACCAGTTTTCTTTGGCATATTCAAGACCTATTTTTATTTATTATTATATACAAAAAAGTACACTTTTTTGCAAATCCATTGTTTTCGCTTCCTGAGCGGAAAAATCAACCTATTGGGAGGAATGGCGAATGATCTGTCCTATCTGCGGCTCAAATTCGGCGGAAATCGAATACAGAAACGGAAAATTCAACAAGAAAGCGGCGCTTGTCGGCGGACTGCTGACCGGCGGGATCGGGCTTATCGCCGGATTCAAGGACACTCTTGTCAGCCGGGGATTTATCACCTGCAAATCGTGTCGTTACAGTCAGCTTGGTCACAACCCCGATTACACCCTGAAGGTAAAGGACATGGAGCCGTTCAATAGCGGCACGCTTTTCAACCACGACCTCTCTCTTATCGGAATCGTCGACGATCTGCGGAAAATGGCAAAGTACCGAAATATACCATGCAACGTCCGTTACGACGAGGTTGACAGCGTTCCCGCCGGGACCTCTCTTGCTTCGTACCCCTGCGTGGTCATTGAGCACCCGGAACACCCGAACGATTATTTGAAGATCTGCCTCCAGAAGAACTCCACCGGATCGCAATGTATTTTGACCCCCTATGTTTTCGGAAGAAGTCCGCAGCTGGAAATGGAAGATTTTAACAACAATCAAAGCCCGCACAGCGCGCTCGGAATAGCCGCCGCGATCACCGGCGCTGTTTCCGGGGACAAGCCGTTTCTGACGGGGGCCGGTATAGGACACGAAATCGGAAGCGTCATCGGCACATCCATCAAGAAATCCATCAATTCGTCCAAAATGAACAGTTCCGCTCTGCAATGGGAAAAGCTTTGGTATGCCGATGTATTGGAAATGATTGGGGATCTTTCCTGAGTTTCACGGCAAAAAACAAAAAAAGAAAGAAGGCTGGATCATGTCGGAATACATTTTGCAGGGAGAAACACTTCGCATTCCCGGAGAAAATAAAGTCGCTTACGGACTTTACTGCGGTGCGGACGCATTCAATCGCCCGACCCCCGGAGTCACGACACTGATTTTGGAAGAGGGCGTTGAGGTCGTAGGGAAAAACGCATTCAGCAATTATCCCGATCTGAAAAGCGTCGTCTTTCCCCAAACGCTGACGAGGATTGAGGAAAACGGCTTCAAGGACTGTGTTTCACTCGAAGAGGTCGTTTTACCAGACAGCGTTACCTTTATCGGCGTCTGCGCTTTTTGGTGCTGCACATCGCTTCGAACGCTTGAACTTCCGAAGAATCTTCAAACCATGCGCTGCTCTGCCTTTTACGGATGCTCCGCGATCGAATCCGTCCGCATTCCAGGATCGCTGACCTTTATCGAAGACGGCGTCTTTCAGAACTGTTCCGGCATTACCAGCGTGGAGATCCCGGAGGGCGTAGAAGTCATTGAAGACTTCTCGTTTGCCGACACAGGTCTTAAAACGCTCTCCTTCCCTTCCTCGATCAAAAAGGTGGGGCGCTGCGTTTTTCCGACGGACGCGATAATTTTTCTTCCCCCGGATGCACAGTTTGAAGGGCAGGAGCATCTGCTGACCAAAATGGTTAACCCCGGGGATTTTCCGACAATAGATGACATCCCCGAAGAGGTCCCCGAAGGAACTCACAACGAGTCTCTTGAGGAGGATACATTCGCACAAGAAGAGGACACCGGAAACGGATTCCCGACTTCGTCGTCGGGGGAAACGCTCCAATGCCCGCGCTGCCGATCTACCAACATTTCCGAGCAGAGAGTCCACCGGCTTTTCAGCGTTATCAAGGCGCTCGCGCTGTTTCTTCTGCCCCCACTTTTCCTTCTCGGGTTCATCGGAAAAAATCGCACGGAATACACCTGCAACACGTGCGGACAAAAGTGGGACAAGCGCCCCGGAAAGCTCTCCTTTGATACCATCGGGGAATGGTTCATGTATATCTAAACGCTCTCAAACGAGACCCGCTTCGCTGGGCTCTCGTTTGAAAAAGCTGCGGCTCGCCGCAGCGCACTCGCTGCGCGCCGTTGGCGCACAACTCGCACGTTTGCGAGCCGAGAAGTATTTTCTCCGACGCACATGTCGCCGGAGAAAATAATCAGAACTTTATTTGCGTCTGCGGGCGCAAACTCTGCGAGGCTTTCTTTGACAGTCTGCGAAGCCGCCGGTACCCCTGGCAGCCTCGCAAAAAAGCTCATCCCGCCCGGAGATTTTCCGGGCGGGATCGTTTTTTCTTTATTCGAGATTGAGGCGCTTGCTGAGGATGGCGCGGGTGGCGAAGAAGAAGCCCGTGCCCTTGAGGAGCTCCAGACCAATGCCGATGCCGATCGCGGAGGCCATCATGCCGACGCCCTGAACATGCCAGCCGGTATCGTCCAAGCAGAACTCCCAGTTCAACAGCACATTGGGAAATGCATCGGACTGGAGGAGCGACATGCACCCATTCATAATAATGCTGAAGGCGATGCTGATGCCGATGTAGGCCAGCAGTGCGAGCCAGCCGCGGTTCTTCTTGCCGAGATGACCGATCGAGATGGCGGTGTAAATTTGCAGAATCGAAACCGCCGCCGCGATGAGCGTGTACACGATGAACTCCGCGACGACCCAGCCCGTTCCGGCAGGCAGCGGGTTTACGCGCAGATAGCGGCCCGCTTCCTGGAACGCCTGCGCAACGTCGCTGAAGTTGAGCGGCGTGAGCACAGCCATCAAAAGCACCCCGCTCAGCAGCGCGACAATGGCGCTCGCCACGGAGAAGATCATGCTCGTGAGCGCTTTGGAGGCGATGTGCGCCGTGCTCGTCACGGGCAGCGTGAACATGAGATACCCCTCGTTTCCGAGAAGGCCCTTATAAAAGCGGTCGATAATAAAAACGAGCACAAAAATACCCATCGCAACATAGAGCGCCACAAGCAGGATCATCGGCAGGACACCGAAAACGAAGCTCACGAGCCCACTCTGAGTATCACCCGCGAGCACGAAGCGGATCGTAAGGCCGTTGATCGCGCCGAGCAGCGCCAGGCCGATCCAGATCAGCGAAAACGTGCGGATACCCGAGCGCAGATCGTATTTCATCAGTTTACCGAGCATTGTATTCCCCTCCATTCCCCATGACCGGCGCGCGGAACATGTTGCGGAACAGCTCATCCACGCTGCCGCCGGTGCGCTCGCGGATGCTGTCGGTGCTCTCGTGCAGGACGACCTGTCCCTGCTGGAGGAACACCGCCTCGTCGAGCACCTGCTCCACATCGAGGATCAGATGCGTCGAGATGAGCACCGTACCGTTTTCGTTATAATTCGTCAGGATCGTGCGCAGAATAAACTCGCGCGCCGCCGGATCAACGCCCGCGATCGGCTCGTCGAGCAGATAGAGCCGCGCGCGGCGGGACATGACGAGCATGAGCTGCATCTTTTCGCGCGTGCCCTTCGAGAGCGTTTTGATCCTTCTGCCTGCTTCCAGACCGAGCACGCGGCACATTTCCTCCGCCTTGGCGCGGTCAAAGTCGGCATAGAAGTCCGAGAACATATCGATCATATCGCCGACACGCATCCAGTCGGGGAAATATCCCCGGTCGGGCAGATAGCTCGTGATCGCCTTCGTCTCTACGCCGGGCAGGAGACCCGCAATGCGCGCCTCACCCGCCGTTGGCTGAAGAAGGCCGTTGAGGATCTTAATAAGCGTCGTCTTGCCCGAGCCGTTCGGGCCGAGCAGACCGACGATCTTGCCGGACGTAAGGCTCAGATCAACGCCGCGCAGCGCCTGCACCGCTTCAAAGCTCCGGCACAGCCCGGTGCATTTTACCAGTTCTTCATTCATCGTTTCTTTCCCTTTCCGCCTGCGCCATGTCCGCGGACTCACCGCGGGAATAGCCCAGCGCTCCCATTTCCCTGAAAAAGTTTTCCGTGCACTCCACGGCCAGCCGCCGCCGCATCTCCTCGAGCGCCTCGGCGTTTTCCGTCACGGTACGGCCGAGCGTCCGGTTCGTTGTGACGAGTCCGAGCGTTTCAAGCTGCGTGATCGCGCGCTGCATCGTGTTCGGGTTGACGCCCGCCTCCGCCGCCAGCTCCCGCACCGCGGGAAAGCGCGACCCCAGCGGATACGCGCCCGTGATGATCCGCCGCGCCAGCTGCTCCGTGAGCTGCTGCCAGATCGGCCGCGAGCCCTGAATCGCAAAGTCCATGCCAGCCCTCCTTGTTGTATCGCTGTATTATGCGATTAGTACACTACTACACTCATACAGTTTTGTCAAGCCCCTTTTTTCATTTTTCCTGTGGATTCCGCGCGGGGAATGTGGTAACATGAAAATGTTCAAAAAATCTTAAAATTTTTTTGCTTTTTACTGAACCGCGTGTTGGGAAAAACCGTCTTTCTTTACAGAAAGGCGGCAGGCCTTTCAGAGAGAGTTTGCGTATGACAGCCGAAGAGTTTACCGTCCAGATCATGGACATGAAAAAAACGCTCTACCACGTTTCCTGCGGCATTCTCCGCAGCGAGGCTGACCGGGAGGACGCGGTGCAGGAGTGCATATGCAAGGCGTGGGAAAAGCGCAATTCGCTCAAAAGCGAGGGCGCGTTCCGCGCATGGGTGACGCGCATTCTTATCAACGAATGCTACGACATCTGCCGCCGGGGGAGCAAGATCGTTCTGCTCGACGAGATGCCGGAGGCGGTCGCCCCCGAGAGCGGCGACCGCGAGCTGCGCGACGCCGTTATGGGCCTGGAAGAGATCTACCGTATGCCGATCCTCCTATTTTATGTGGAGGGCTTCAGCATACGGGAGATATCCCGTATTTTGCAGATCCCCGAGGGTACGGTCAAATCCCGGTTATTTGCCGGGCGCGGAAAACTCCGCGAAGTTTTGGGTGAGGAGGTGCCGGTATGAGGGATTCCTGGGACAATATGTTTGAAGAGGTTCCCGCATCGTTTGAGGCACGGATGAAGGAAACACTTTCCGCGCTGGAGGAAAAGCCGAAGATACGGCGCTTCCGGTTCGGCACGGGCGCTCTCGTCGCGGCGGCGCTGCTCGTCGCGGTGCTCGGCGGCACGGCGCTGGCTACGGACTTTTTCGGTCTGAAGAGTCTCACCGTCACCGACCCGAACGCCTCCCCCGCCGCGGTCTCCGCCACGGCGGAGCCGGTGAGCGACAGCACGGTCATCGCGCTGCAGGGCGTGCCGGGGAGCCCGGAGTTCAAGGCAAACGCCGAGTGGATGGACTTCCTCGCGTCGTACGACACCGCCGCCATGGCGAAGGAAACCGCCGCCTGCCTGCCGGAGAAGTACGATCTCTACTCCGTCTCCACGCAGGACATGGCCAACGAGCTCGACCAGATCACCCGCAAGTATAATCTGCGGCTGCACACGTCCGTGACGGATTTTGACAGCGAGGATACGCTCTACTCCCTGCTGAACGCCGAACCGTTCCTTACCGACTGCACCGCCGTGAGCGGATATATTTACGAGGACGGCTCCTTCCAGGCCTACGGCACGAACGTTTCCGGCAAGAGCTACGAATATCAGCTTGGCCGGTACGTCAAGGGCGCGTTCTCCGAGGTCACGCTGAACATCGGCAACGCCGAGGATTATGAGGAGTGGATCTACACGACCTCCCGCGGCGATGAGGTGCAGCTCTCGCTCGGCCCGAGCCGCTGCGTCGTGATGTCCGATCAGCCGAAGGCGTTCGTGGCCATCAACCTGCTCGGCGGCACGGAGGGCAACAGTTTCTTCATGCCGGAGCCGGTCACGAAGGAAGATCTTGAGGCGTTCGCGGAGCTCTTTGATTTTGCGAAGCTCGGATAATACAAAATGATACAGCGCACCCCCGCGGGAGATTTCCCGCGGGGGTGCATTTTCATTATTCGTACAGCAGCTTTTGTCTCTGGTAGGGCTGCGGCTCGTAGCGGACGGAGCCGATCTGCGGCTTCGGCGGGCCGTATTTGGGGTTGTAGCCGAAAAGGTTTATGTACCGCTCGATATCGCCGCGCTCCCGCTCCATGGCGAGCAGCACCTCGAGCGCAGCGTTGGCGTCGTCCACGGCGCGGTGGGAGTTCACGCCGTCAACGCCATAGCTCTCCACGGCGTTGCAGAGCTTGTGCGGATAGTCCCGCCGGTCTTTGTAGATCGCCATGATGTCGAGAAACTGCGCCTTTTGCAGCACCCCGTCGCAACCGAGCCGGTGCAGGAAGTAAAAGAGGAAGCACAGATCGAACTGCGCGTTGTACGCGCATACGAGCGGCTTTTCCCCGGCGAGTGAACGGACGAACGCTTCCGCAGCCACGTCCTTTTCCACGCCGTTTTGAAAAAGCTCATCCTCACGGATGCCGGTGAGCTGCGTGATGACCGGCGGCAGACGGCGGCCCGGCGAGAGGCGGATGAGATAATCTTCCTCCGTGCGCTCCCCCGCCCGGTCGAGCCGCAGGAAGCCAAGCTCTATGATCTCGTCGGATTTGCAGTTCACGCCGGTCGTCTCCGTATCGAGCACGATCACGGAATCGTAGGTTTGAAAAAGGCTTTCGAGCATTCCTTATTCTCCCTTCGTCAGCACCGCGCCGACCAGAACGAAGTATTCCGGCGGTGCGTCCTTTGTCCCCCATTGGAGCGGCGCGCCCAGCTTGTCCGCGGCGAGCGCGCCGACGTTCGCGCCGAGCGATTCGAGCGAATAGCGGAGCTTTTCCGGAAACCGGCAGGGCTCCTTGTCCCGGCGCGCGCATCGCTCGCACACGAGGCAGCGCCCGGCGTCCAGGCGAAGGGAACCGCACGTTTCCCGCTCCCGCTCTTCGAGCAGCGCGTCAAACGCTCTCCGGTACGGGCGGAGGAACATCTCCGGGTCGGCGAGCGCCGCGGCTTTCGCCTCCTCGCTCTCCGGGAACACCTGCACGGCGTACAGCGTGACCGCGGCGTACTGCGGCCAGACCGCCGCAGGGTCAAAATCGTAGGGCGGGCAGGACCACGTCTGCCCGCAGCGCGGGCACGCGGCGCAATAGCCGAGGAATTTTTCCACGTCCACATACTTTTCCAGCATCTCGCTCATCGGCAGCGCGCCGGCGAGGTGCTCCACGCGCACGCCGTTTTCTCTCTTTTCCATGGGTATCTCCCTCATTTCAGCGATTCCTGATGGTTTACCACGCCCTTGAACGGCGTCATAAGCAGGATCTTGATATCGAACAGCATCGACCAGTTTTCGATATAATAGAGATCGTAATCCACCCGCGCGCGGATGGAGGTATCGCCGCGCAGACCGTTGACCTGTGCCCAGCCGGTGATGCCGGGACGCACCTGATGGCGCACCATATAAAGCGGAATGCTGTATTTGAAATGATCGACGTACCGCGGGATCTCCGGCCGCGGGCCGACGAGCGACATATCGCCCGCAAGGACGTTAAAGAGCTGCGGCAGCTCATCGATGGAGTAGCGCCGCATGAACGCCCCCCACGCCGTGCGGCGCGGGTCGTGGTCGCGCGTCCACGCCGTGTCCGACTGCGCGTTCACGCGCATGGAGCGAAATTTGAGCATATAAAAGGGCTTCTTGTCCTTGCCGATACGCTCCTGCCGGAACAGGACCAGCCCCGGAGAGGAAAGGCGCGTGCCGATCGCGGCGACGAGCATGACGGGCGATGTGAGAACAATGAGAACAAGACTCGCGAGAATATCAAAAAGACGCTTGACGATGTCCGCGCCGGCATTGTCGAGCGGCACACGCCGGACGTTCACCAGCGGCAGGCCGCACAGCTCCTCCACATACGGGTGGCGCGACATATATTCATACCCGATCGGCAGCAGCGCGAGCTTCACGCCGGTATCCTCGCATTCGCGCAGTATCCCGCCGAGCCGTTCCGCCTGTTTTTCCTCCATGGCGATCACCGCCTCGTCCGGTGCGTTCGTCTCAAGCGCCGTGCGCAGAGAATCATAAGAGCCCAGATGCGGCACGCCGCTGAGCGCCGATGCGCCCACGCTGCCGATGACCGTCCAGCCGGCGTCGCGTCCCTTCTTCACGCGGCGCAGACATTCGCGCGCCGACGCGCCGTCGCCGATGATGACAAGGCGGCGCAGCCCATTTCCGGCGCGGTACTGCCGGCGGAGCAGACGGTGCGCAATAAAGCCGCGCGCGCCGGTGAACGCGATGAGCAGCAGATAGCAGAGAAGGATCATCCAGCGCGAAAAGTCCACCACGCGGAACACGAAGATGAGATCGATATACAGCATCACGCCGAACGTGCAGCCGAGAACGATGTTCCCAAATTCGTGGATGAAGCCGCGCTGCGGCTGCGGCTCGTAGACACCGAGCAGCCCGAAGAGCACGGCGTACACCGGTGAGAACAGCCCCGCCCAGAGCATATGATACCCGAAGCCGCCGACCGGGTTTTCGCCCCGGAACAGCACGAACCGGATAAAAAACGCCGCCGCCATCGCCGCCACAGACAGCGCCATATCCATTGCCGCCCAGAGGACGGTCTTTTTTGTTTCTCGTTTCTTCATCGCATTTTCCGCCGTATAGGAAAGTTTTGTCAGTTTTTAGACGGTTTGCCGCGCGGCGCGGTTCGCCTCCGCGCGCTTACGCAGCTATATTTTACCACAAATGGTTTGTTTCTTCCACGGTTTCTGTTATAATCCGGTGTAGAAAATACCGTACCGGAGGACGCCATGAACCATTCCGCGCCGAAAATTTTATATACCGCCTCCAGCAGCGCGCATTTGGTGAGCTTTCATCTGCCGTATCTCGCCGCGCTGCGCTCGCTCGGCTGGGATGTGACCGCCGCGGCGAACGGCAATGGCGAAGGTCTCGGCGAGGGCGTGCGGTTTCTCGCCGTGCCGTTTACGAAGAGCTTCGCATCGCCGAAAAATTTCCGCGCCGCCGCGCTTTTGGCGCGGGATATCCGTAAGAACCGGTACGACGTGATTGTGACGCACACCTCGCTCGCCGCGTTTTTCACCCGTCTGGGCGTGATGCTCGCGGGGAAAAAGCATACCCGCGTCGTCAATACGGTGCACGGGTATCTCTTTGATGATGATACCGGCGCGCTGCGGCGCACGGTGCTGCTCGCGGCGGAAAAGCTGACGGCGAGCGTTACAGACGGCATTCTCGTGATGAACCGCTGCGACGAGCAGATCGCCAAAAAGCACCGGCTCTGCCGCGGAAACGTCGTTTTTATTCCCGGTATGGGCGTTGATTTCTCCCGCTTTCCTCCCGCCGCGCCGGAGGAGCGTGCTGCAGCCCGCGCATCGTATTCCCTGCCGGAGGACGCCGTGTGTCTCGTCTGCGCCGCGGAGTTCTCGAAGCGCAAAAATCAGACGCTGCTTCTTCAAACGCTCTCCCGGCTGCCGGAAAACTATTATCTCCTGCTCCCCGGCGACGGGGCGCTGCTGCAAGAGTGCAAAGCCGAAGCCGAAACGCTCGGCATCTCTTCCCGCTGCCGGTTTCCGGGACGGATCTCCGATGTGCGCGGTGCGCTCGCCGCGGCGGATATCTGCGTTTCCGCGAGCCGGTCGGAGGGGCTGCCGTTCGCGGTGATGGAAGCGATGCACACGGCGCTCCCCTGCGTACTCACGCGGGTGAAGGGACACGAGGATCTGCTGGAAGGCTCCGGCGCAGGCTATCTCGTCCCGTTCGGCGACGCGGCAGCGTTTGCCGAAGCCGTGCAGACACTCGGCCGCGGCGCCGCGCTGCGCGCGCGGATGGGCGCCGCCGCAAACGATAGCACCGAAAAATACGCTCTTGACCGCGTTTTACCCGAGGTCCTGCCCCATTTTACAACAATGCGCTGAAGCGCTCTGCACAGCAGCACCCCCTCCCTGGGAAGTAATTCTATCCAGGGAGGGGGTGCTGCATTTTTTTCAAACGAGAAAACCGCGGAGAAGGAGCGCCATCTGGTGATGCATGCGCTGTTCCAGATCGTATGTGCCGCCGGAAATGCACCAGTCGTAGCATATGCCGCGCATACATACGAAAAAGAGCTCCGTCAGCTCCGAGGCGGAGTATTCCGCCGTCAGCTCGCCGGCGCTCTGCGCCCCGGCAAGCAGCGTTTCGAGCTTTTGCTGCATCGGGCGCACGCGCGTGAACCACGTGTTCTCCGGGTTATAGAGCACGCGCATCGCGTCGAGCCCCGTGTCCACGTTCAGCCGGGCATATTTATCGATGAACGCCGATACGCGCTCCATCCACGGCCGGGTGAGGAGCGCTTCGTCCTCGTGCTGCATAAGCTCGTCGCCGGTCTCATACATCTCCCGCAGCACGTCCGACTTCGTATCAAAATAGCGGTAAAACGATCCGACGGACACACCCGCCCGCTCACAGATATCGCGGATCGTGACGCCCTGATAGCCGCGCTCCGTCATCGCGGCGATGGCGGCCGCCGCCAGACGCTGCCGGGTGCGGTCGGATTTCTTTTCTCGGTTCTTCCCGTCCATACTCTTCTCCATTTTGCCGTAATTTCCGGTCTATTATAGTGTATTCCTCTGAATTTCGCAAATCCTTTTCGATTTTGTATTGACATTCCGAAAAAATCGTTTTATAGTTATATCAAAAAGTGAACGTGTTCACTTTTTGATATTTTTAAACACAACACAGGAGGGCGCAATGAAATATCCGGAGCTTTTTACGCCGGTCAGCATCGGCAAGGTACAGCTGAAAAACCGATTTGCCATGGCCCCGATGGGCCCGCTCGGACTGGCGGACGCGCAGGGCGGCTTTAACCAGCGCGGCATTGATTACTACACCGAGCGCGCCAAGGGCGGCACGGGCCTCATCATCACGGGCGTCACGTTTTCCGACTGCACGGTGGAAATGCAGTCCATGCCCAACTGCCCGAACAGCACATACAACCCCGTGCATTTTGTCCGGACAGGCCGGGAGATGACCGAGCGAATCCACGCCTACGGCAGCAAGATCTTTCTGCAGATGTCCGGCGGTTTCGGCCGCGTCACGATCCCGACAAATCTCGGCGAGTTCCCGCCGGTCGCTCCCTCTCCGATCCCCCACCGCTGGCTGGACAAGACCTGCCGGGCGCTGACCGTGGACGAGATCCACGCCATCGTGGAGAGCTTCGGCAAGGGCGCCTACAACGCCAAGCGCGCCGGATTTGACGGCGTGGAGATCCACGCGGTGCACGAGGGCTATCTCATCGACCAGTTCGCCATCAGCTTCTTCAACCAGCGCACGGACGAATACGGCGGCTGTCTGGAAAACCGGCTGCGCTTTGCCCGCGAGATCGTCGAGGAGATAAAGAAGACCTGCGGCGCGGATTTCCCCGTGGCGCTGCGCTTCTCCCCGAAGAGCATGATCAAGGACTGGCGCGAGGGCGCGCTGCCCGGTGAAGAGTTCGTCGAAAAGGGCCGCGACATGGAAGAGGGTCTGGAAGCGGCGAAACTGCTCGTATCCTACGGCTACGACGCGCTCGACGTGGACGTCGGCTCCTACGACTCCTGGTGGTGGAGCCATCCGCCCATGTATCAGGAAAAGGGTCTTTACCGCAAATACGCCAAAGCGGTAAAGGAGGTCGTGGACGTGCCGGTGCTCTGCGCCGGGCGGATGGACGATCCGGATATGGCCGTTGAAGCCGTGCGAACCGGCGTCTGCGATATCGTCTCGCTCGGCCGTCCGCTGCTCGCCGACCCCGACTATGTGAACAAGCTCCGCGCCGGAAAGACCGCGGACATCCGCCCCTGCATCGGCTGTCAGGAGGGCTGCATGGGCCGCATCCAGCGCTACTCCATGGTCAACTGCGCCGTCAACCCCCAGTGCGCCCGCGAGCGCGCCTTTGCCTATAATCCTGTGTTCCGCAAAAAGAAGGTCGTCATCGTCGGCGGCGGCATTGCCGGCTGCGAGACCGCCCGCGTGCTCGCCATCCGCGGCCACGAGCCGGTCATTTACGAAGCCTCCGGCCGTCTGGGAGGCGCGCTGTACGAAGCCGGCGTCCCGTCCTTCAAGGACGACGACCGCGCTCTGATCGCGTGGTATGCCCATACGCTCGAAAAGCTCGGCGTGGAGATCCACTTCAACCATCCGCTCACTGCCGAAGAGCTGAAAACGCTCGAATTCGATACGCTTATCGTCGCCACCGGCGCGAAAGCGAAAACATTCTCGCTGGGCGACGACCGCCATGTCATCACCGCGAAGGACGCGCCTGCGCAGAGCGGCAAGAATGTCGGCGAGCACGCGGTCGTCATCGGCGGCGGCATGGTCGGCTGCGAGCTGGCGCTCTGGCTCACGAAGGATCTCGGCAAAAAGGTCACGATCATCGAGGCGCTGCCGAAGCTGCTCGCCGTGAATGCCCCCATTTGCTCGGCCAACAGCGAAATGCTCGAACGGCTCGTTCCGTTCTACGGCACGGACGTCCGCTGCCGCACCACCGCGGTGAAGGCGACGGAGAACGGGCTCATCATCCGTGATCTCGATACCGGCGCCGAGGAGACGATCCCCGCCGACACGGTCATACTTGCCGTCGGCTTCACACCGGACCGCGAGCTTTATAACGCCATGCAGGAGTGCGACGAGGTCTACGCCATCGGCGACTGCAAGGAATTCCACAACGTCCACAGTGCCGTCTGGGACGCCTTTGAGGTCGCAAACCACATCTGATATCTGAAAAAGCGAGAACCCGAAGTCTTCCGCTTCGGGTTCTCGCTTTATTATTTATCCTCTTCGTAATTGAAGGCCACCGTGCCGTTGGCGTCGATATAATAGCCTTTTTGCATGAGGCGGATCTGCAGATCAAGCACTTTGAAATAGGCTTCGATCTCGTCCGCCGTGCAGTAGCGGAGCAGGTCATTGATAAGAGCGCTCGTGCGCATCGCGTCGTACTGCCGGTGCAGGCGGCAGAGATTTTTTCCCTTTTCCGTGCAGAACAGGGCGCGTTCCTTTTTATTGCCGGGTAGATATTCCTTATAGATATACCCGGTATCCTCCAGCCGCTGCACGATGATGCAGATGGCGCTGCGCGTGCGACACCAGCGCTGCGCAAGATCCGCGCTCAATATGCCGGGATACTTGTCGATATCGATCAGAATGTGCGCGTCCAGCATTTTCAGAAGCTCGCCGTCGCCGTAATCTCTCGACTCCGACACGCCCTTATACAGCATGGCCGACAGCCGGAATTTCAGATCGCCCCGGTAGGCAAGCTGCTCAATGATATCGCCGATGTTGTTTTCTCCGCCGAATTTTTCGTCGCTTTTCCGGTTTTTCACTCTGCATTCTCCAAAACTTAATTTCCTAAAGTATTATTAAAACACGCCCCTGGGAGAAATGCAACAAAAACCTTTATGCTGCCGTTTTCGTGCGGCGGAGGCGGTCATTTGCCGAACTGCATGCGCGCAGCAATGCCGAAGCTGTCCAGCACACCGTCCAGATCGGTCGTATAGGTCCCGTCCTCAAGCTGGACGAGCGGGAAACCGATGCGTCCCGTGCCGCGGAAGGCATCGAACGCCGGGTGCGTATCGCGCAGATAGATAAAGTCCTTGAGCAGGTTGATCGAACCGGTCACGTTGATGAACTGCGGCATGACGCCATTTTCCGTTAGAATGGAGAGGAAACGTATCGTGCCGGGGCAGATGTTGCTGCCGTAAACCTTGATCGCCATAGTATAAAGCTCCTTTTTACAGAAATGAAGAATAGTTCCGCGGAAAGGACACAGCCTTTCCGCGAAACTATTATACGATACAATGCAGCTTACTTCCAGAAAATGTTGTCCGGCATGACGGTGAACGAGTCGTGGCCGTCAGCGGTGATGACGTGGGTATCCTCAAGATTGAAGCCGCCCTTGACCGGCGCGCCGCCGGTAGCGGAGTACGGCGTTTCAAGGCAGAGGACCATGTTCTCTTCGAGCACATAATCCGTGCCCGGGGCGATGGTCGGGTATTCCTCGGGGCCAACGCCGCTGCCGATGGAGTGGCCCATGTGTCCGCGGGGATACTTCGGGATGAGCCGGCTCTGCTCGACCTGCTCGCGGATGGCGTTGTAGATATCCTTCATCGGCGTGCCGGGCTTGAGCATTTCCACGCCCATGCGGTTGGCCTTATAGAGCGTGTCGTAGATCTCCAGCACCTCGTCGGGAGCCGTGCCGCCGACGGCGAACGTGCGGGCAATGTCGCTCCAGTAGCCGAAGTAGGAGTAGCCGACGTCAAACTTGATAACATCGCCGGCCTGGAGGATATATCCGCGCGGTACGCCGCACAGACCATAGTACGGGCCGACCGCCGGGATGAAGCTGTGCGAACGGCCGCAGGTACCGTGCTCCAGATTGAGCTTGCTGGCCTCGTAAGCAAACATAGCGTCGAGCTTCCACGCAGGCATGCCCGGCTTGATCTCCGCGGCCATCGCGCGCCACGCCTTGTCTGCCTCGGTAGCAGCCAGGCGCAGCATGTCGATCTCCCACTGGCACTTGATGACGCGGCAGTTTCTCGTGACGGAGGATCCGTCCACGATCATGCCCTCCGGCAGTGCAGCGGCGAGCTTGCTGTAAAACGCATGGCTCACGGAGCCCATCTCGATGCCGACCTTGCCGTCCATCGGGGTGTTTTTGATGAGGTCGATCGTCATATGTACCACGGCGTCGGGATCCATCACGTCGCCCTTGTCGCGGCGGGATTCCTCGGTGCCGTTATCGATGAACACCCACGACATGAACTCGCGCACATCGACGTTGTTCGTGGAAGCGTAGGCGTCCGCGCTCTCAAGCGTGCTGATGATGAGGTGCGCGTCGCCCTCCGCCGGGATGACGGCAGCCGAGCTGCCGACGAGCGGGGAGTAGCCGGTGGCGTACATGACGTTATAGGGCGTCTGGAGGATCAGATAGCCGAGGCCCTGCCGCTTCATCTCCGCCTGGATGCGGGAGCAGAACCAGTTCTGATCGCGCTTGGCCAGCACCGGATGCAGGCACTTTTCCATTTTATTCACCATGGGATAGTTCTCCTTTCTTTTTACTTTGGCGTTCCGGGATACCCGGAACGCCAAACCGTTTTTCTTCTATAGATCGTATTACTGTTCGCCCTTGGCCGCAAGGCGCTTTTCGCCGGCGGCGAGGAGCTTATCGCCGAAGAACACGCAGATGGCCGCGCAGACTGCGAAGTAAATGCACACGAAGATGACGGCGACCTTGCTGAATTTGAGGACGTTCAGCACGACGAAGATGCCGAGCAGGATCGTGGAGGCAGCGCACAGCGCGATGCGGGAGCCCTTGGACGCGAAGGTCTTGGACATTTTGGAGGCATTCCAGCCCTCGGGGTCGCGCTCGGGGAGCTTCACGAAGCCCCAGACAGGGATGAGCATCGGGATGAGCGTAACGGCGGAGGCGAGACTGATGAGCTGGCCGATGTTCAGGCCGAACAGGTTGGGGATGAGAGCCATGAGCCAGAAGAGCACCATGAGTACCCAGGGGATGCCGTGCTTGTTGCGCTTTCCCATGAATTCGGGCAGCCAGCCCTCGTCCACACCGCGGAGAATGGAGCTCCAGTAGCGCTGATAGTTGGCGTTGATGGTAGTGACAATGGCGAGCAGCGCGCCGCCGATAACGAACAGGAGATACCAGTTGCCCGGATAGATGATCTGCGCCTGATAGGTCATGGGCTTGCCGGCGACCTCCGCGAGGGGAGCCACACCGGAGCCGACGAACGCGACGAGGCCGAACGCGAGGAACGCGCAGACGAACGTGATGATCGTCATTTTGGGGATGTTGCGCTTCGGGTTTTCGATCTGCGGGCCGAAGTTCATGATGATCGTGCAGCCGCCGACGCCGAAGAGGACCGCCGCGCAAGCGTCAAAAATGCCGCGCGTGCCGCCGAAGAGCAGGCTCTCCTTGCTGAAGAGCTGGTTCATGTCGCACTTGCCGAGACCGAGGATGATGAACGAGAGCAGCACGACGAGCAGGACCGAGGTAACGACGTTCTGCACCTTTGCCGAGGTCTTCAGATCGAGCAGGTTCAGCAGGAAGAACAGCGTCACGATGATGCAGGCCGCCGCGCTCGTGCTGATGCCGGTGAAGATACTGGTGAGGTATGTGCCGAAGGCGACGCCCATATAGGCCTGCGCAAAGGCGGCGAAGATCTGGCAGTAGAGCCAGAAGCCCGCGACCTTCTTGCTGATCCAGGAGGTCATAACGTACTGGGGGCTCATGACCGGGTGTACCGTTGTGAAGAACATGGTGGGGAGGTTGGCGATGAACATGACCGCGAACGCCATCAGGTAGGCAATGATAACGCCGCTGCCGGCCATACCGATCGCTGCGCCGGTATTCGTAATGATGCCCGCGCCGATGGTAGAACCCATCGCCATGAAAAAGAGGTCTTTTCCGCTGAGTTTTCTCATTTTGGTTCTCTCCTTTTTTCGTTTTTGGGGAACGCTGTTTTCTTTTCCCTCGCTGTCGAGCGATTTGCAATTTGATTAAATCGCTTAACAATCGTGACCACAGAGTATCACACCAAATTCCGCTCGTCAATCGGCATGTTGTATAATTCTCTAAATACCTTTTTATCGTTTGCGCCGAATCGCGCGTTTTTACTCAATAAGACACGGTTTTTCTGTTATTCACCCGCGATTCCCTGTTGACTTTCCGTTTTGCGTTGTGCTACTATTAAGAAAATTGTCAAGCAATTAAATTATTTGCTTCCACAATAAGGGGAGGTATCATTTATGAAACATTACGATTTTGAAACGGTGCAGCCGCGCCGCGGCACCGGCAGCATGAAATGGGCGGAGATGGAAAAGTACGGTTGTCCCGAGGGCGTCATCCCGTTTTCCGTCGCCGATATGGAGCTGAAGGTCATGCCCGAGGTTGTGGACGGTCTGAAGGCGTTCCTCGATAAGAGCCCGCTCGGCTACTGCAACCCGGATGAGCGTTTCAACGCCGCCGTCTGCCGCTGGGAGCGCGACCGCCACGGCTGGGACATCCGTCCGGAGTGGCTGCTCGGCACGCCGGGTGTCATCAACGCTTTCTTCACCGCCGTACATGCGTTCACCGCACCCGGCGACGGCGTGCTGCTGCTCACGCCGGTTTATTATCCAATGTATATGGCCGCCACGCGGAACGGCCGGCAGGTCGTCGGCTCGGCGCTTATCAATACAAACGGGTACTATACCATTGACTTTGCCGATCTCGAAGCGAAGGCGAAGCGCCCGGACGTGAAGCTCATGATCCTGTGCAGCCCGCACAACCCCTGCGGCCGCGTATGGACGCACGGGGAGCTTGAGCGCATCGGCCGCATCTGTCTCGAGAACGGCGTCATTCTCTTCAGTGACGAGATCCACAGCGATCTCATTCTGCCCGGTTATCACCACACGCCCATCGGCTCGATCAGCGACGAGCTTGCCCAGAACACGCTGACCGCCATCTCCCCGAGCAAGACGTTCAGTCTCGCCGGGCTTCAGACTTCGAGCGTGATCGTCCCCAACGAGGCGCTGCGCAAGGCGTTTGACGAAGAGCTCAAGCGCCACGACGGAAACCCCAAGTGCAACATTCTCGGGCTGGAAGCCTGCCGCATCGCGTATACCGAGGGCGACGAATGGCTCGATCAGCTCATCGGCGTGCTGGAGGAAAACCACCGTCTCGTCGGGGAGTATCTGCACCGGGAGTTCCCGTCCGTCATCGTCTCGCCGCTCGAGGGCACGTACCTTCTCTGGATGGATTTCCGTCCGCTCGGCATCCCCGCGGACGAGCTGGCAGAGCTGCTGCGCCGCGAGGCGTTTCTTTTCTTCGACGACGGCATGGTATTCGGCGAGGCCGGGCGCGGATTTGAGCGCTGGAATCTTGCCTGCCCTACGTCGTACATCACGCCCGCGCTCGAAAGGCTCGGCAAGGCGCTGCGCGCGCACACCGACAAAAGGTAAGCCCGAATTTTTTTCGTCAGGAGGGGAAACCATGCTCAGTCAGAAAGCAAAGGATCTTTTTGCTAAGCTTGAAATGGACTATCCGGCCGTTGCGATCAAATACAGCTACGCTATGCCGGAGAACACTACGCACACCGATAAGACGCTCTCGTTCTGTGAATTTGTCAAGGAAGCGCAGGTAACAGGGAAAAAGTTCTTCATTACGAAGGACGACGATAACTGTTTCGGGAAAATGGCGCTCGGTATGATCCCAAAACCGCCGCTTGGCGCGAGTGGGCAGGCGGGATACGACTTTGGCGTGTTCAAGACACCCGCACCGAACGCGCGTATTTATAACAGCATGACGACGCTCGTCCCCGGCTCGGTGAATTTCGTCATTTTCTCTCCCGTCGCCATCTGTGACTTTGACCCCGATCTAATCATCTGCATTGCCGAGGTCGAAAAGGCGGAGATCATCATGCGCGCCACGAGCTATATCTCCGGTGATTTCTGGGAGAGCAAGTGTTCGTCGGTACTTAGCTGCGCATGGATGTACAGCTATCCCTACGTTTCCGGTAAGGTGAATTTCTGTATCACCGGCATGCACCACGGTATGAAGCGCCGCGGCACCTATCCTCCTGGACGACACATCATTGCCATCCCCTACCAGAAAATCAACGAGGTCGTGCAGGCGCTCGACGAGATGGACTGGGAGCTCATTGCGATGCGCAAGGACGATGCAAGCAAAGCGGAGCTCGCTCGCCGCATGGCGCACTGGCAGGAGATGTCGCCCGATTTTGTTTTAAAAAAGTGATCCCTCTCTTTGAATAAACGATGCCCCCTTATGCATTCCTGAACAGGACCAGTAAAAACGGACAATAGACAAAACACCCCCTGATGTAGGAAA
>ERZ1034952.203-NODE-203-length-54626-cov-6.564732_pt1 | contig 54626 bp, 42 predicted proteins | sample MGYA00520625_ERZ1034952 | MGnify/ENA primary metagenome ERZ1034952 (study PRJEB33766, sample SAMN09781773) | gut metagenome | biome: gut microbiome | host: Homo sapiens | place: Madagascar | study: EMG produced TPA metagenomics assembly of the PRJNA485056 data set...
TGGTATTCAGGCGGCAAAGCAAGGCTTTGCGCTGATTTCCGGCAATGCCCGGGGAGCGGACAGTGCCGCCCAAGATGCTTGCCTGGAGGCGGGTGGATATGTGGTCAGTGTGTTGGCCGATTCCCTCAACGAGTACTGCCCGGATGCCCATCGGCTGTACCTGAGCGAAGACGATTATGACGAGTGCTTTTCTGTTCTCCGTGCACTGCATCGCAACCGGGTCATCCACGCATTGAGCGATGGTGTATTTGTGGCGCAGTGCACCCTGGAACGGGGCGGCACTTGGGACGGCAGCGTTCAAAATCTGCGCAAGAGCTGGAGCAATCTCTACTGCTTCCGGGATGGCAGCCCTGCTGCGGATGCGCTGGCGCAGATGGGGGCATTTCTGATTGACGAAAAAATGCTTGCCGACTTCCGTGCCCTCCCAACCCGGCAGCCGAGTCTGTTTCATATGCGCTAAAGAGCAGACCCCAAATTTGTGCCTGCTCTTTTTGACCTTTCAGTATGAGAAACGTTTTGCGAACCCGCACCGTCTGCACATTGGGTGAACGGCGGCCCCTTGGGAGAATCCGCTGCAAATTTCCTGCGCCAGCGGGGAGTGGAGAATTTCTTCCATCTCTTGCCGAAATAAGTTCCCCAGTGGAATGGTTCCGTCGGAATCCAGGCAGCAGGGAACCACCGTCCCGTCGCACAGCACGCCAATCTGATCCCGCAGCCCATAGCAGAAATTCCGTCTGTCGCTTTCCTCCGCCTCCATGGAGGGCCAGTCAAATTTCTCTCCGTATTCCAGATAAACTCTGTCCCCAATCCGTGTGCCTCGTGGCTCCACCTTCCAGGGGCGGGGGAAGTATCGCTCCATGCGGCGGAGAATTTCCTCGTTTTTGCTGTCCAAACCGCCTTGGTTCCACAGCCGATAAACGGTCAGCTTTTTGCCGCTGGCGGCTTGCCCATAAGAAAGGCAAGCGTCCAGATATGATGCAAAGGACATTCCCGCTTCGTTTGCTTCAAAGGAATGCAGGGAGATATTGACCTTGTGCAGTCCTGGGGCGCTGAGGAGCAGCTCTTTGCGCTTCTCCAGCAGCGTGCCGTTGGTGGTGAGAATCACCCAGAAACCAGTCTCTCCGGCAATTTGCAAAAATCGTTCCAGCTGGGGGTGAAGCAGCGGCTCACCCATCAGATGAAAATACAAAAAATCGGTCCAGGGGCGGAGCTTGGGCATCAGCGCCCGAAATTCCGCTTCGCTCATCATTTTTGGTGCCCGTGTTGTCCCCGGGCAGAAACTGCATTTTAGATTGCAAACATTAGATATTTCCAGATATATTTTTCGGAATTTCATAGGAGAAACGGCCATCCTTCATTTATCATTTTCCTTATCATACCCTCTGCCGGGGAAAAAGTCAATTTCCAGGCAGGAAAATGCAAATTCAGAAAAGGTGTTGACAATTCTGTTCTTTGTGCTAAAATAACTGCACTGCGATATGCAAAGACCATGCGGAAGCAAAGCATTGTTCGGTCACCCAAGCGAGAGGGGGATGGTGAAAGCCCCTTGTGTGCCGGAGATGTGAGCCACTTTCGCGTCGCCCGGGATGACCGGGACGGGTGCTCCCGTTACAGAGCGGCTAAGATATCCTGTGATTGCAGGATAATTAGGGTGGTACCGCGATTCATCCTCGCCCCTAACTTCTAGGGGCGGGGTTTATTTTTTATTTTCAACTTGGAGGTTATACCATGAATTCCAAACCTTATGGTGTCAATGAGCTGCGTGAGATGTTCCTCTCCTTCTTCGAGAGCAAGGGACATCTGCGTCTGCCCAGCTTTTCTCTGATTCCTCAGAATGATGCATCCCTGCTGCTGATTAACTCCGGCATGGCACCCATGAAACCCTACTTCACCGGTGAGGTGGAGCCCCCCCGTCACCGGGTCTGCACCTGCCAGAAGTGCATCCGCACCGGTGATATTGAGAACATCGGCAAGACTGCCCGTCATGGCACCTATTTTGAGATGCTGGGCAATTTCTCCTTCGGCGATTACTTCAAGCGGGAGGCTATCCATTGGAGCTGGGAGTTCCTGACCGAAGTGGTGGGGCTGGACAAGGAGCGTCTGTACCCCTCTATCTACGAAAATGATGACGAGGCCTTTGAAATTTGGAACAAGGAAGTGGGTGTCCCCGCCGACCGGATTTTCCGCTTCGGCAAAGAGGATAACTTCTGGGAGCATGGCTCCGGTCCCTGCGGCCCCTGCTCTGAAATCTACTATGACCGTGGCGAAAAGTACGGCTGCGGCAAGCCCGGCTGTACTGTGGGCTGCGACTGCGACCGCTACATGGAAGTGTGGAACAACGTGTTCTCCCAGTTCAACAACGACGGTCAGGGCAACTACACCGAGCTGGCTCAGAAGAATATCGACACTGGCATGGGTCTGGAGCGTCTGGCTGTTGTCTGCCAGGATGTCAACAGCCTGTTCGACGTGGATACCGTCATGAACATCACCAACAAGGTCACGGAGCTGACCGGTGCTTCCTATGGTCAGAGCGTGAAGATGGACGTGTCCCTGCGCGTGATTACCGACCACATCCGTGCTTCCACCTTTATGATTGCCGATGGTGTGCTGCCCAGCAATGAGGGCAGGGGCTATGTCCTGCGCCGTCTGCTGCGCCGTGCTGCCCGTCACGGCAAGCTTCTGGGCGTGAACCATCCCTTCCTGTACGAAGTGGTGGAAACGGTTGTCCACGAGAATGAGGGGCACTATGGCTACCTGCGGGAGCGTGCCGCCTATATTACCAAGGTGATCAAGGTGGAGGAAGAAAACTTCGCTCGCACCATCGATGGCGGCATGAAGATTTTTGCCGAAATGCTGGCTGACCACAAGGCAAAGGGTGAAACGGAGTTCTCCGGTGCCGATGCCTTCAAGCTGTACGATACCTATGGCTTCCCCATTGACCTGACGCTGGAAATGGTTGCCGATGAGGATATGACATTGGATCAGAAGGCGTTTGCAAAGCTGATGCAGGAGCAGAAGGTTCGTGCCCGCGAGGCACGGAAGGCACTGGGCGATCTTGCCTGGGCTGGCATCGACCTGGGGCTTGATAACACGCCTACCACCTTTGTGGGCTATGAGCAGAGCGAGTGCAATGCAAAGGTGCTGGCCGTGTGCGTCGGCGATGAGGTCTCCGGCTCTATTGCCGGCGGCGAGGATGGCATCATTGTCCTGGATAAGACTCCCTTCTACGCAGAGATGGGTGGCCAGGTTGCCGACCACGGCACCATCACCATGGGTGAGCGTGTGTTCCAGGTGACGGATGTCCAGAAGGACAAGGGCGGCAAGTACCTGCATCATGGCAAGATGATGAGGGGTTCTTTGAAGGTGGACGATGCGGTTGTGGCGTCCATTGACGTGGAACGCCGCAAGGGCATCATGCGGGCACACTCCGCAACGCACCTGCTGCAAAAGGCACTGACCGCCGTTTTGGGTGACCATGTGCATCAGGCTGGTTCTCTGGTGGAGCCGGACTATCTGCGCTTTGATTTCACCCACTATTCCGCCTTGAGCCAGGAGGAAATGGCAAAGGTAGAGGCCATTGTTCAGGATTCCATCCTGGAGGGCTATCCCGTTGACATCAAGGAAATGCCCATTAGTGAGGCAAAGAAGCTGGGCGCAACGGCACTGTTCAGCGAGAAGTACGGCCAGACCGTCCGCGTTGTCAACATGGGCGGCTACTCCATCGAGTTCTGCGGTGGCACCCACCTGGATAACACTGCAAAGGTCGGCGCTTTCCAGCTGGTCAGCGAGGGCAGCGTTGCCTCCGGTGTCCGCCGTATCGAGGCGTATACCGGAAAAGCTTGCATGGCAAGGATGGAAAATGCCCAGGCAGAGCTTACCGATGCTGCCGCAAAGCTGAAGGTCAAGCCTGCCGATTTGGCTGGCAAGATTCAGTCCAACCTGGATGAAATCAAGGAATTGAAGCGTCAGATTGAGCAGTATCAGGCCAAGGATGCCTCCGGCGCAGTGGAAAAGCTCCTGGAAAGCGCCAAGGAGATTGGTGGCATGAAGGTTCTCACTGCCAAGGTGTCCGGCATGGATGCAGCCAAGCTGCGCCAGATGGGCGATATGCTCCGGGATAAGGCGGCAAACATTGTGGGTGTGCTGGCTTCTGTGAACGGTGAAAAGCCCTCCTTCCTGGCCATCTGCGGCAAGGATGCCGTGGCCAAGGGACTGAAGGCCGGTGAAGTGGTCAAGCTGGTGTGCAGCACCTGCGGCGGCTCCGGCGGCGGCAAGCCCGATTCCGCCATGGGCGGCGGCAAGGATGCCGCTAAGGTTGACGAGGCGCTGAGCCTGGTTGAAGGCTTTGTGAGCGCGAAGGTTTAATTTTTCACTTAGGCGCAGCCAATCACGGCTGCGCCTTTTTTAGAAAGGGGAGCGGGATATGCGCAGATTGCTTCGGTTTTCCGTTGGCTTTGCAATTGCCTGTGCGTTGGGTACAACGGTGCTGTGGGGCAGCAATCCTGCTGCCCTTTGGTGTGTTGCTCTGGCGGTGGGAATCATCTGCCTTGCGGTGCAGCGCAGGCGGAAATATCTGCAAACTGCTGCGCTCCTTTTCTTTGGGCTGGGTGCGGGGCTTTTCTGGTGCGGGCAGTATCATGACATCTACCTGTCTTCCTTAGAGCCAATGGATGGTGCGACGGTTCCGCTTTCTGTGACAGCCACGGATTACAGCCAAAAAACAAAATACGGATGCAGTGTGGAGGCAGTGGCCTTCCTTGACGGGAAGCCATATTTTCTGACGGTTTATCCCAAAGAGACTGCCCCGATTGTGCCGGGGACAGTGCTGGAAGGGGAGTTCCGCCTTCGCCTGACCACCCCTGCCGGACGAAAGGATTCTGCCTACTACCGTGGAAACGGACAGTTTTTGGTTGCTACCCAGAAAACAGCGGAGTTGTCTCACAAATCGGATTGGAATAGCCTCTTGTTTTTTCCGGCTAGAGCAAAACAGACGGCGGTTGACCACATTACGGCTGCCTTTCCTGATGACACTGCACCCTTTGCCAAAGCGCTGCTGCTGGGAGATACCTCGGATTTCAGCTATCGGGTAGATACTGCCTTTAAGGTCAGCGGCATTCGTCATGTGGTTGCCGTGTCTGGGTTGCACGTTTCGGCGCTGTTTTCGGTCATCTACTTTTTCTTCCGCCGGAGACGGATTTTGACCTTTTTGATTGCCGTTCCGGTGCTCACCTTTTTTGCGGCAGTTACCGGCTTTTCTCCTTCTGTGACCCGGGCAACACTAATGGCGCTGTTGATGGCGCTGGGTGCGGTCATCAATGAAGAATACGATGGGCTTACAGGATTGTCCTTCGCAGCCCTTATCATGATGTTTCTGAATCCTTTTGTAATTGCCTCTGTCAGCTTCCAGCTCTCTGTGTCCAGTGTGGCAGGAATTTTGCTGCTGGCTCCTCCAATCTTTTCCGGCATCCAGCGGAGATTTTCTAAAACGAAGCCGAAAGGGTGGAAGGTGAGGTTTATCTACTGGTTTGCTGGTGCAGTGTCCGTTTCTGCCAGTGCCCTATTGGCCTCGGCACCTCTCAGTGCCTATTATTTCGGTTCCGTCAGCTTGATTGGCATTTTATCCAATCTATTGCTGCTGTGGATGATTCCATTCCTATTTGCCGGGATTGCTATGGTTGGATTACTGGGCGGAGTGATACCCGATGCTTGCGGTGTGCTTGCCCGCCTGCTGTCCTATCCCATTCGGTTGCTGCTCTGGGCGGCGGAAGTTCTCTGCCGGATTCCCTTTGCCGCCGTTTGTACCCAGAGTAAATTCATCATCATTTGGCTGGGATGTGTCTATCTCCTGGTGGCAGCATATCTCCTTTATCGGAAGCATTTTTCCATGTTTGCCCTTGCCGGTACAATAATGCTTGCGGCGGCAATTGCTGCTTCGGTGCTCGTTCCCAGACTGGACACCTTGCGCCTGGAAGTTCTGAACGTAGGGGAAGGACAGGCCATCCTGCTTCAGAATCGGGGTGAAAATTATCTTATTGACTGCGGCGGGGATGATGACGAAAAAGCCGCCGATGAAGTTGCGCAGACCTTACTCAGCCAAGGCATTTTTCGACTGGATGGAGTGATTTTAACGCACTATGATCGCGACCATTGCGGGGCGCTGCAAAATCTCCTGACGCGGGTTGACGTAACGCATTTTTACCTGCCGGAGCTGGGCAAGGGAAAAATGTCCCGCTCACTGGCAAATCAATGTGCCGATCGGATTTCCTGGATTCAAGCGGAAACGCAGTATGTGCTTCCAACAGGGAAACTTACCCTCTTGCCGGCAAAGGAGGAGAAATCCAACAATGAAAACTCCATGGGTGTCTTGTTTGAATCGGAGGAATGTGTTATACTGATAACCGGTGATCGCAACAGAGCGGGTGAAAAGGAACTGATCCGCGATTATGCACTCCCGGATGTGGATGTGCTGATTGCCGGTCATCACGGCTCGAAAAAAGCAACTTCCCGGGAGCTCCTCCAGGCTGTCCGCCCGGAGATTGTTATCATCTCTGTGGGAGCCAATAATTCCTATGGGCATCCGGCATCGGAAGTGTTGGAGCGGCTTTCAGAATTTGGCTGCACCGTCTACCGGACGGATAAACGGGGCTCGGTATTGCTTAGGAGGTAGTCATGGCAAAAAAAATATCAACGGATGGAGCATTCCAGGTGCTCAAAACCTCCGTCCGTAATAAAAACATAGACCGGTTGTACTTTTTCTATGGGGAAGAAACCTTCCTCATGTCTTACTATCTGGAGGCTATCAAAAAGCAGCTGCTGGACCCGCTGACGGAATCCTTTAATTTTCACCGCTTCCACAGCGAAAATTTCGATGTGGCGGAATTTTTGGATGCCGCAGAAAATCTTCCCATGATGGCGGAGCATACCTTGATTCAGGTGGATGACGTTGATTTGTTTAAGCTGGGGGAGACGGAGCGGGGGAAGATTGCCGATGTTCTTTCGGACATTCCAGAATACTGCACCATTGTGTTTACCTATCTGACGGTGGCCTGGAAGCCGGACAAACGGCAGAAAAAGCTATGGGAGGCCATTGATAAAAACGGCCTTGCGGTGGAGTTTTGCAAGCAGGATCAAAAGGAACTGATTCCGTGGGTGTCCAGGCACTTTGCTGCTCAGAAGAAAAAAATATCCAATGAGCTGAGTGCCTATTTGATTGAAATAACCGGCGGTACCATGACGGCACTTCATGGAGAAATTGAGAAGATATGTGCCTATTCCGGTGCGGACGAAATACGAAAAAGTGATATTGATGCCGTTACCGAGCCTGTCTTGGATGCGGTAGTATTTCAGATGACCGACCGCATTGGGGAAGGCTCCTATGAAAAGGCATTTTTAAGTCTGCAAACCCTGCTGAAGATGCAGCAGGAGCCGCTTGCCATTCTGGGCGCAGTGGGAAATCATTTCCGGCGGTTGGGGGTTGCGAAGACGCTGCAGGAGCAAGGGAAAGGCCCCTATGAGCTGCAACGACTCTGTGGCATTCCTGATTACCCAGCCAGAAAGCTGATGGATGCCGCCCGACGGCTGGACAAGTCTTTTTGTGCAGAGGCCTGTACCTTGGTGATGGAGACGGATTATCAGATGAAAACCTCATTTGATGACAGTCAGCGGCTGTTGGAGCTGCTGATTCTGCGTCTGGCTGTGGAGGCACGGCATGGTAAAAATTAAAGAAGCCATTGTCGTGGAGGGACGCTACGACCGCAATACCCTCAGCCAGATTGTGGATGCCACTATTTTTGAAACCAATGGATTTGGAATTTTCAAAAACAAGGAGCAGATGGCACTTCTGCGTACCGTGGCGCAGAAGCGGGGGCTGATTGTGCTGACGGATTCCGATGGTGCCGGATTTGTGATTCGCAATCACCTGAAAAGTGCAATCCCCGGCGCATACCTCAAGCACGCCTATATTCCTGACATTGCCGGAAAAGAAAAGCGGAAAGCAGCGCCGGGCAAGGAAGGAAAGCTGGGCGTGGAGGGAATGCGCCCGGAAGTGATTTTGGAGGCGCTGCGTGCTTGCGGCGCTACCTTTGACGATGAAACGCAGGATAGCCCACGCACTGCCATCACAAAGCAGGATTTCGTGGAGCTGGGGCTGTCCGGCGGGACGGACAGCAGCGTAAAACGCCTATGCGTCCAAAAGGCGCTGAATCTGCCGGAACATATGAGTGCAAATGCGCTGCTGCAAGCGCTGAATCTGCTGATGACAGCGGATGAACTAAGAAACTTGGTTACAACGTTGGAGAAAAAGAATGGTTGATATATCCGTAAATAATCTGACAAAGTTTTTTGTCATCGGAGAGAACCTGTTGCAAGGACTCTCTTTTGAAATCCAGGAGGGCGAGCGGGTCGCCATTCTGGGGCGCAACGGCTGCGGTAAGACCACGCTGTTTCGCATTCTGACGAAGGAAATTGATTATGATGAGGGCGAGGTCTACGTCAATCCCAATAAACGCTTGGGGCTGATTTCCCAGATTCCCATTTTCCCGGAGGGCTACAATGTGGAGGATGTACTGCGCTCTGCCTATCGGGAATTGCAGCAGGTGCAGAAGAAAATGCGCCAGCTGGAAAATATGATGCAGGCGGGGGCAACGGAGAGCCAGTTGCGGGAATATGATGGGCTGAGCAGCCGCTTTCAGGCTGGCGGCGGCTATGAGATGGATGTGGAGGTGGACAAAATCTGCAATGGCCTGGGCATTTCCCAGGAGCAGCGCAGTCAGGAGTTTGCCAGCCTCTCCGGCGGCGAAAAAACCAGAGTGAACCTCGCCCGGCTTCTGCTGGAAAAAACGGACATTCTGCTGCTGGACGAACCCACCAACCACCTGGATCTTAACAGCGTGGAATGGCTGGAAAACTACATCAAGGCCTTTAAGGGCACGGTGCTTGCCATTTCCCATGACCGCTACTTTATTGACCAGATTGCCCAGCGGGTGATTGAAATTGTGGACGGCCATGCGGAATTTTATTCCGGCAACTACTCCTTCTACATGGATGAAAAGCAGGCTCGCTTCGACTTGCAAATGAAGCAGTATGAGCAGGAACAGGCAAAGCTGAAACAGCTGGGCTATACGGTGGAGCGGATGAAAGGCTGGGGCATCAACAACCGCACCTTGTACCGCCGTGCCATGTCCATTCAGCATCGGATGGAGCGCATCAAACGGACGGAACGCCCCAAGGCAGAGCGCACCATGAAGGCCACCTTCGGAGAAAAGGATTTTTCCGGCGATGTGGTATTCAAAATGAAAAATGTGTCTAAGAGCTTCGGTGAGCGGACGCTTTTTTCGGATGTGAATTTGAATGTAGAGGCAGGGGAGCGCATTGCCCTGCTGGGAGACAACGGCACCGGAAAATCCACCTTTATCAAGTGCCTGCTGGGCGAGGAGGACTGCGCCGGAAAAATCCAGTTTGGTCCCACAGTCAAATGGGGTTACCTGCCTCAGATTATCCATTTTGACCACCCGGAGCGCAGCTTGTATGATACCATGCTCTATGAAAAGAACTGCACCCCTCAGACTGCCCGTGACCGGCTGGGTGCCTTTATGTTCCAGGGGGAGGACGTGTTCAAAAGCGTCGGTAATCTCTCCGGCGGTGAGCAGTCCCGGCTTCGGCTGTGTATGCTCATGGATGAAAAAATCAATCTGCTGATTCTGGACGAGCCGACCAACCATTTGGACATTGCGTCCCGGGAGTGGGTAGAGGCTGCCATAGAGGAATTTGAAGGGGTGCTACTGTTTGTTTCCCATGACCGCTATTTCATTGAGAAATTTGCGGAGCGTATTTGGCTCCTGGAGGATGGAACCATCCGGGATTTCCGGTGCGGTTATCAGAAATACCGCTCCATTTTGGAGCATGAGGCCGCCGCAAAGCAGGTGGTGAAGCTGCCTGCCAAGGAGAAGAAGGAAAAGCCCAAGGGCGGCACCAAGGATTCCGACAAGCTGGTGCGAAAGCTGGAGCGGGAGATTGAAAAGCAGGAGGCAGCAATTGCAGCCATGGATGAAAAAATCCAGGCTGCTGCAGCGGACTATCAGGAGCTGAGCCGCCTGATGGAAGAAAAGGAAGCGGCGGAGGAGCAGCTTATGGCGCTGATGGGGCAGTGGGAAGCTGCTCAGTCTGACCTTAGTGATTGACACACTGAGAAATTGGGCATATAATAACCCTATCAATAGTAAGGAGCGAAAATAAAAATGAGTTCTTGTAGCGGAAATTGTTCCAGCTGTGGCTCTGATTGTGCCGACCGCAAGGCAGAAAGCCTGCTGGCAAAGCTGAATCCCAAATCCACTGTCAAAAAGGTGATTGCAGTCGTGTCCGGCAAGGGCGGTGTCGGCAAGTCCACCGTTACCTCCATGCTGGCAGTTGCCATGGCTCGGGAGGGCAAGCGGGTAGGCGTTTTGGATGCTGATATTACCGGTCCCTCTGTCCCCACCGCCTTTGGTGTGAAGGAGTGCCAGGGAGCCAATGAGGATGGGCTGTATCCTGCCCTGACCCGCACCGGCATTCAGGTGATGTCCATCAACCTGCTGCTGGATAACCCTGCCGACCCTGTGGTCTGGCGTGGCCCGGTGATCGCCGGTGCCGTCAAGCAGTTCTGGACGGATGTAATCTGGGAAGACGTTGACTATATGTTTGTGGATATGCCTCCCGGAACCGGTGATGTCCCCCTGACGGTGTTCCAGAGCCTGCCGGTAGACGGCGTCATCATTGTCACCAGCCCTCAGGACTTGGTGTCCATGATTGTAAATAAGGCGGTCAAAATGGCGGACATGATGCACATTCCCGTGCTGGGCTTCGTGGAGAACTATTCCTATCTCCAGTGCCCGGACTGCGGCAAGAAAATCAATGTGTTCGGCAAGAGCCACTTGGAAGAAATTGCCGTCGAAAAGGGGCTGCCCATCCTGGCGCGGCTGCCCATCGACCCTGCCGTGGCGGAGGCCTTTGATAACGGCCAGATGGAAACCGTGAATACCGATGCTCTCAGCGAGGCAATCGAAGCAGTCAAGGCTGTAAAATAATAAGGAAAAGCACCTGTGCGTGACCAAAAGGGGGATGCACAGGTGCTTTTTTATAACGGAGCAAGTTTATGCGGATTTTTCTGTCAGCCGGAACATGGTCTTTTTCCAGTCGCCGTGGAAGTACCGTGCAATAAAGCAGATGCTGCGGAAAATCCAATCCAGAAGCATGGCATACCATACTCCCAGTGCGCCCATGGAGCATTGAACACCCAGGATATAGCTAAATCCAATCCGAAAGACAACCATGGAGAAAATTGCGGTATACATGGGGAACTTTACGTCGTTGCAGGCGCGGAGCATATTGGGGAAAACAAAGCTCAGAGGCCACAGCACAATGGCGGCACTGTTGTGAATCAGTACCAGCTGGTAGGAAAGCTTCGTGGTTTCCGCACTGAGACCATAGATGGACAACAGAAAGGGGAGGGCCGCAATAATCAGTGTGTTCACAGCGGCGGTTGCACCGAAAGTAAAGGCCAGCAGCTTTTTGGTGTAATAGCGAATTTGCGCCTGATCTGATGTTCCAACGCATCTGCCGATAACAGCTACCATGGCAAGATTCATGGCTTGTCCCACGATGCAGCCCATGCTGTCCAGACTGTTGGCAACGCCGTTGGCGGCAATCTGGACGGTTCCAAACAGGGAAATAATGCTGACGACAACCACCCGTCCACCTTGGAAAATCGCATTTTCAATGCCGCCGGGGATGCCAATGTAAAGAATCTTCCGAATTTCATTCATGTCAGGGCGGAGAATCAGCCGGTCGATGCATAGTGTTTGTGCCGGATTCTGCAGGCACAGGCAGAGAATCAGAGCCATAACCGCCCTGGAAATCAGCGAGGGGAGCGCCACGCCCGAAACACCCATATGCAGACCAAAGACGCAGACTGCGTTGCCCACAATGTTCAGTACGTTGCCGACAATGGAAGTGTAAAAGGTAACGCTGGTTTTGCCGATGGCGCGGAACAGCGCGGCATAGGCGTTGTAGATGCCAAGGAAGGGGTAGGAGAGGGCGGAGATGGTCAGATAAGTCAGTGCTGCCTCCATTACATCCGGCTCAATGGAGCCGAAAAGCAGACAGATAAGCCCCTCGCGGAACAGGCCGGTGAACACGGCCAGAATTACAGCGGCAGAAGAAACCGTAAGCAGCACCTGTTCTGCTGCGTTCCTTGCCTCAGCCTTACGGTTGCCGCCTAAATACTGGCTCACAACCACTGTGCCGCCGGTTGCCAGCGCGGCAAGAACACTGAATATCAGATTATTAACCATATCCATCAGGGAAACGCCGGACACACCGGCTTCACCCACGGAAGCGACCATCATGGTATCTGCCATGCCGACAGTGATGGCAAGGGTTTGCTCCAAAATCAGGGGCAAAATCAAGGATACCAGATCACGGTTTGAAAACAGATAATTTGGTTTTAGTTGGCTTTTCATGAAAACCCCTCGTATAATGTGTATTTCTTCATCCTTTTTTGACACGGAAACAAAGCGCATTTAGAATATCACAGCAGTTCGGCAATTACAATCTGCGAAATGAACAATTCTAAGGAATCTAAGGAAAAGAAAGTGCGGCAAACTGGCACAGGCATTCTTGAAAGAAAAACTCCTCTCGTCTTTTTTATATTGACTCTTGACACAGCGAAAAAATGCTTGTAGAATATCCTCAGTTGAATAAAAAAGCGATGACGAAGACGGATTTGGCTGTTGGTCAGATAGAGAGCTGGGGATGGTGGAAGCCTGGCAGACTGCTTTCATACATATCCCATCCCTTCTGAGCTGAAGACCTCGAAAGCACTGCCAGTAGGGGCTTCCGCGTGGACTGCGTGAGTGTCTAGGGCTTGTTGGAGCCTGAAAGAGGCACGCTTTGGCGTGCAATTTGAGTGGTACCGCGGGTATTGCATTGCAAGACTCGTCTCAAGAAAACTTGAGACGGGTCTTTTTTATACAAACAACAAAAAGAAAGAGGACATGATGATGAAACTGTCGAAAAAGAACCTGCTTGTGGTCAGCGTGATGCTGTTTGCTCTGTTTTTTGGAGCGGGCAACCTGATTTTTCCGCCATTCCTGGGTCAAAATGCCGGAAATAAAACCTTGCCTGCCATGATTGGCTTTCTGGCAACAGCTGTAGTTTTACCGGTGCTGGGTGTGGTTGTTGTTGCTCGGTTCGATGGCCTGGAAAAGCTGGGTCAGCAGGTGGGAAAGCGGTTCAGTCTGGTGTTTACCGTCCTCATTTATCTCTCCATTGGGCCGGGGCTGGGCATTCCCAGGGCGGCTTCCGTACCGTTTGAGATGGCAGTAGCACCGTACCTGCCCCAGCAGGCAAATGCCGCGCTCTGGATGGCTGTCTATTCTCTTGCCTTTTTCCTGGTTGCCCTCTGGCTGTGTCTGAATCCAGGCAAGCTGGTTGACCGTATTGGCAGGGGGCTTACGCCTGCGCTGCTGACCCTGCTGACGCTGCTGTTCCTCTGCTTTTTGTTCCGGGGAAAAGTAAGTGTGGCGGATGCACAGGAGGCTTATCAGGCTTCGCCGCTGCTCAAGGGTTTTACAGAGGGATATAATACCATGGATACCATAGCAGCTCTGAATTTTGGCCTGGTGATTTCCACAACATTGGGAACCTTTGGCCTGGAACAGAAGCGGGATAAAATGCGTTACACAATCCGCGCAGGTCTCTTAGCGGGGCTGATTTTGACACTGGTGTACGCCATGCTATCCTATATGGGGATGTGCAGCTCCGGCGTGTATGAAATTCAGGAAAACGGTGCCTGGACGTTGCGCTGCATTGTGTATCAGGTGTTTGGCAGTACCGGCGCGGTGCTGCTGGCCGCAATCTTTACTCTGGCGTGCCTGACCACCTGCGTCGGCCTCATCAATTCCATCTCCCAGTATTTTTCTGCCCTTTTCAAAAAGGTTTCTTATAAGGGCTGGGTATATGTGATTACCTTTTTTTCCTTCCTGGTGTGCAATCTGGGGTTAAACATGATTCTGAGTATTTCTGTTCCTATCCTGAATGCCATCTACCCGGTTTCCATTGTGTTGATTCTGTTGGGACTGAGCCACGATTTGTGGAAGCGGAACCGCTTTGCTTACCCCATGACAGTGATCGGAACTGCGGTAATCAGCATCCTCTATGCACTGGAAAAGGCAGGCGTTCCCTTTGGTATCGCATCCCGTCTGCTTCATAATCTCCCGCTTTATCACCAGGGCTTTGGCTGGGTTTGTGTGGCTGCCGGAATGCTTGCCGTCAGCTTCCTTGTGAATTCTGTGGTGCGCCCCAAAAGCGTATAAAAATGGATGCCTCCTCAAAAAGGGAGGCATCCATTTTTCTCCTTAGTAATTCTCTGCGCGAACCTCAAAGTAGCTTTGCGGATGGTTGCAGGTGGGGCAGATTTCCGGTGCCTTTTCGCCGATAACGATGTGGCCGCAGTTTCGGCATTCCCAAACTTTAACCGCACTCTTGGCAAACACCTGTGCGGTCTCCACATTATGAAGCAGTGCCCGATAGCGCTCCTCATGATGCTTTTCAATGGCCGCAACCAGACGGAATCTGGCGGCCAACTCCGGGAAGCCCTCCTCCTCGGCGGTTTTGGCAAAACCCTCGTACATATCCGTCCATTCGTAATTTTCGCCCTCGGCAGCGGCTTTCAGGTTTTCGGCGGTAGAGCCAATACCGTTCAGCTCTTTGAACCACAGCTTCGCGTGCTCCTTTTCGTTTTCTGCGGTTTTCAGAAACAGAGCAGCAATCTGCTCATAGCCGTCTTTCTTTGCCTTCGAGGCAAAATAGGTGTATTTGTTGCGTGCTTCGGATTCGCCGGCAAATGCGGCCATCAGATTTTTTTCGGTTTGAGTGCCTGCATACTTGCTCATGGTAACGCTTCCTTTCAAATCATTGGTGGGATATTCCCACACTCATTGTACCCATCCGTGATTCCATTGTCAATGAGAAAAAAACGATGGATGAAACAGGAAAAATCGATGAAGTCTATGGAATTTTTCTCAAAGCAGGCGTATAATAAACGCTGAAAATGAAAAATTGCTCATGCCGGAGAACAGAAACCGCTTGGGATATGCCCATCTGGCAAAACCGCCGAGTCTGAAAAGGTTATCGAAACCATTGCCCACTGTTGCGGAGAAAAAACGGGATGAGTGCTGAAAAAATTCAAAATGTTTTCAAAAAATTTCCAATAGTCATTCCAAAATGGAATGACTATAAGTCCTGATTTCAATGCCCCATATGCGTTATAGCAGGGAATTCCCTGTTATTTTGCACTCCGGCGGCTGCCTGACTTGTGCAGACAGCTTAACTGGTGAAGATTTTTATATGTGCATTTGTATTTTCTGTCATATCGAAAACCGGGAGCACCCATAGAAAATATCAGTTTCACATTTATGGCTGATATAGATATAATTTTACCGAAAGAAAACATCAGAAAAGCGGCTGAAAGGAGCAAATATCATGAGTACAAAAATCACCATTGTGGGCGCAGGCAGCGTTGGTTCCACCATTGCAAACGACCTGGTGGCTATGAACATTGCAACGGAGATCCTTTTGATTGATATTAACGAGCAAAAAGCCTTTGGTGAGGCAATGGATATCTACCAGGGCACGGGATTTACCGCGCCCGCAATCATCCGGCCAGGCCATTACGAGGATGCGGTTGGCTCCTCCATCGTAATTATCACCTCCGGTGTGGCGCGGAAGCCCGGCCAGTCTCGTTTGGAGCTGGCGCAGACCAATGTCAATATTTTGAAGCAGATTACGCCCGACATTGTGAAGTATGCCCCCGATGCCATTTATATCATCGTGTCCAATCCGGTGGACGTGATGACTTATGTGTTCCACAAAATTTCTGGCATCCCTGCTAAGCACATCATTGGTTCCGGCACCGTACTGGATACCGTTCGTCTGCAAACCGAGCTGGCAAAGGAATTCCAAATCAGTCCTAAGAATGTTCACGCCCATGTCTATGGCGAGCACGGCGACTCTTCCTTTGTACCTTGGTCGCTGGCAACCATTTCCAATAACCGCGTAGATATGTATAAGACTCACGCGCCGCACCCGGAGCGAATTAAGTTCAATGGGAACTTTGAGGAATTTGAGGATCGGGTGCGCAAATCCGGTGCGGTTGTCATCCAGTCCAAGGGGGCGACCTTCTATGCAGTGGCTTTCTCCGTGTGCCATATCATTAAGTGCATCCTCAATGGCTCCGGCACGGCGCTGACTGTTTCTACGATGATGAACGGGGAGTATGGCGTTTCCGATGTGTGCTTGAGTGTGCTGTGCATTGTGGATGATGATGGAGTTCGCGGCAAAATTATGAACGACCTGAATGAAGAAGAATTGGAAAAGCTTCACAAAAGCGCCAATAAGCTGAAAGAAACCATTTCCGCAATTGATATACGATAAGGAGAAGCAAAGCGATGGAATATCGTATTGAGCATGATTCTATGGGGGAAATGCAGGTCCCTGCCGACAAATATTGGGGTGCGCAAACCCAGCGCAGTCACGAAAATTTTCCCATCGGTGTTGGGATTGAAACCATGCCGGAGGAGATCATCCATGCCTTTGGTATCCTGAAACTGGCGGCTGCCAGAGCAAATCATGTACTGAAACCCGAAAAGATGACGGATGAAAAGCTGGCTGCCATTGAAAAGGCCGCCGGGGAGGTCATTTCAGGTGAACTCAACGGGCATTTTCCCTTGGTTGTCTGGCAGACCGGCTCCGGCACCCAGTCCAACATGAATACCAACGAGGTTATCGCCAACCGGGCGAACTTGATTGCCGGGAAAAAGCTGGTGCATCCCAACGACGATGTTAACATGAGCCAGTCCTCCAATGATACCTTCCCCACGGCGATGCACATTGCAGCGGTATTTGCCATTGAAAACCGGGTGCTGCCGGCAGTGGATACCTTGGTGAAGACCTTCCGGCGGCTGGAACAGGAGAACGGGGATGCAGTAAAATCCGGCAGAACCCATTTGCAGGATGCCGTACCCATTTCCTTTGGACAGGAGATTTCTGGCTGGAGAACCAGCCTGGAGCGGGATTATGCCATGTTGGAGCTGTCCCTTCCCGGTTTGCGGGAACTTGCTCTGGGCGGAACGGCTGTGGGCACTGGTCTGAATGCCCCTAAGGGGTTCGGGGAGCAGGTTGCCCGGGAGGTCGCCGATATAACAGGCAAGGCTTTTGTCACGGCTGCCAATAAATTCCATGCCTTGACCTCCAAGGATGAGCTGGTGTTTGCTCATGGTGCACTGAAAGCGCTGGCAGCAGACATGATGAAGATTGCCAACGATGTACGCTGGCTGGCCTCCGGCCCCCGAGACGGGCTGGGCGAAATCTTCATTCCTGAAAACGAACCCGGCTCCTCCATTATGCCGGGTAAGGTCAATCCCACACAGTGTGAGGCCGTCACCATGGTGGCTGTGCAGGTTATGGGCAACGATGCTACCATCGGTTTTGCAGCCAGCCAGGGCAATTTTGAGCTGAATGTCTTTATGCCTGTGATGGCTTATAACTTCCTCCAGTCTGCCCGGCTGCTGGCAGAGTCCATCCAGTCTTTTCATGACCGCTGTGCCGTTGGCATCCGCGCAAATCGGGAGAAGATGCATCACAATCTGCATAATTCCCTGATGCTGGTCACTGCTCTGAATCCCTATATCGGATATGAAAATGCTGCAAAGACAGCGAAGAAGGCATTCCGGGAGAATATTTCCCTCAAGCAGGCCTGTGTAGAGCTTGGATTTTTAACAAGTGAGAAATTTGACGAAGTATTCCACCCAGAAGAAATGATTTGATGCGGAGGCTCCAATCATGACATACAGTTATTTTCCAGGCTGCACACTGAAAACAACGGGCACAGCATTGGATCACTGTGGCAGGCAGGCGGCTCAGGCACTGGGCATCCGGTTGGAGGAAATTCCAGACTGGCAGTGCTGCGGCGGCGTTTATCCAATGGCAAGGGACGAGATTGCAACAAGGCTTTCTTCTGTCCGGGCACTGTGCGCGGCGCGTGAGACCGGTGGGAAGCTGGTAACCATGTGTTCTGCCTGTTACCATGTTCTCAGGCGTGTCAACAACGATATGCGCACCCAGGGTGACATCCGCCAGAAGGTCAACAACTATCTCAGGTTGGAGGTTCCCTATGGCGGAGAGGCAGAGGTTGTGCATTACCTGGAGGTTTTGCGGGATGAAATCGGCTGGAAAGCCTTGAAGGAAAAGGTGGAAAAGCCCCTGACCGGAAGGAAAATTGGTGCCTATTATGGCTGCCTGCTGCTGCGTCCCAGCAAAGAGCTTGGCTTCGATGACCCGGAAAATCCAACCATCATGGAGGATTTCATTCGGGCGCTGGGGGCGGAGCCGGTAACCTATGCCATGCGCAATGAGTGCTGCGGCGGCTATACCACCCTCGAAAATGCGGGGTATGCCGCGAAACAGGCGCAGAAGGTTCTGGATGATGCTGCCTGCCATGGTGCAGAGCTGCTTATTACTGCCTGCCCGCTGTGTATGTACAATCTGACCAGGAATACCGATAGAGTTGTTCCTGTCAAATACTTTACAGAGTTGCTTTTTGAGGCGCTGGGATTGGAGGAGGACAATGGCTGATACGATTTTGCTGGACACCATTATGTCCATCTCCGGTGTCAACCCAAGAAAGTGCATGAGGTGCGGCAAGTGCTCTGGTGCCTGCCCTGCCTATGACGAAATGGAATACCACCCCCATCAATTCGTTTCTATGGTGGAAAATGGCCGCATTGAGGAGCTGATGTGCTCCCGCGGTATCTACACCTGCCTGAGCTGCTTTGCCTGCGTGGAACGTTGCCCCAGAAATGTGGAGCCTGCGAAGCTCATTGAGGCGGTTCGTCTGGCGGTCATTCGGCAGCAGGGGAGCAATCACCTGACACCGGAGCAGATCCCGGCGCTCCTGGATACGGATATGCCGCAGCAAGCCATCACCAGCGCTTTCCGCAAGTATAAAAGGTAAGGAGGGACACAATGCAGAAGATAGGCGTTTTTGTTTGCTGGTGCGGCAGTAACATTGCAGCAACGGTGGACGTGGAGGCGGTTTCTCAGGCACTCAGCAAGGAACCCGGCGTTGTGTTCTCCACAAATTATCAATATATGTGCTCCCAAACCGGCCAGGATTTGATTCAGGAGAAGGTGCGTGAGTTTGGCCTTACTGGTGTTGTGGTGTGTTCCTGTTCTCCCAGAATGCACGAAAACACCTTCCGCAAAACCTGTGAAAAGGCTGGCCTGAATCCCTATATGGTAGAGATTGCCAACATCCGAGAGCAGTGCTCTTGGATTCATAAGGATAAAGCGGAGGCTACGGAAAAGGCCATCATCCTGGGCAGAGCTGCCATTGCAAAGGTTATGCTGAATGCGCCCCTGCAAGCCGGAACCAGTCCGGTGAAAAAGCGTGCGCTGGTCATCGGCGGCGGCATTGCCGGAATCCAGACCGCACTGGATATTGCGGATGCAGGCTTTGAGGTGGACATTGTGGAAAAGAAGCCCACCATTGGCGGCAAGATGACCCAGATTGATAAGACCTTCCCAACCCTGGACTGCGCTGCCTGCATTCTGACACCAAAGATGGTGGACTGTGCCCAAAATGAGAAAATCCACATCTACGCCTACTCTGAGGTGGCGGCGGTGAAGGGATTTGTGGGCAATTTCAAGGTGACCATCCGCAAGAAGGCACGTTTTGTAGATACAACCAAATGCACCGGCTGCGGCCTGTGTACCGAGAAGTGTCCCCAGAAAAAGGTTCCGAACGAATTCAATCTGGGGCTGGATACCCGCCGGGCCATTTACATTCCCTTTGCCCAGGCCGTGCCCAAGGTGGCAACCATCGACCCGGACTACTGCAATATGCTGCAAAAAGGCAAGTGTGGTGTTTGTGCCAGGGTGTGCTCTGCCGGAGCCATCGATTATACACAAAAGGATGAGTTGATTGAGGAGGAATACGGTGCTATTGTGGCGGCCACCGGTTTCAATCCCATTGATTTGAGCCAATTCAACGAGTTCGCCTACGCGCAGAGCCCGGATGTGGTTTCCAGTTTGGAATTTGAGCGGCTGATGAATGCCGCAGGCCCCACCGGCGGCACATTGCTGCGTCCCTCGGACGGAAAGCACCCCCGCACCATCGTGTTTGTGCAGTGCGTTGGTTCTCGCTGCGACGGGGCGCAGAAGGGCAAGCCGTACTGCTCCAAAATTTGCTGTATGTATACTGCCAAGCACGCCATGCTGTGCCGGGAAAAATACCCCGACACGGAGGTGTATGTATTCTATATCGATGTGCGGACGCCAGGTAAGAACTTTGATGAGTTTTACCGCAGAGCAGTAGAGGAGTACGGTGTCCACTACATCAAGGGCATGGTGGGCAAGGTCGTTCCTCAAAACGGAGTCTTGAAAGTCCAGGCATCCGACTTGCTGGATAACCGTCAGCTTCACATTGACGCGGATATGGTGGTTCTGGCGGCTGCCATTGAGCCGGATAAGAGCGCCCGTTCTCTGGCAACCATGCTTACTGCCTCTATGGATACCAACGACTTTTTCACCGAGGCACACCCAAAGCTGCGGCCTGTGGAGAGCCCGACTGCCGGCATTTTCCTTTCCGGTGCCTGCCAGGGCCCCAAGGACATTCCAGAGACCGTTGCCCAGGCCGGTGCCGCCGCAGCAAAAGTTATTGGCCTTTTGAGCAAAAGCCAGTTGCTGTGCAATCCCTGTACCGCTCAGCCGGATGAGCTGATGTGCAACGGTTGCTCCAGCTGTGAAAAGGTTTGCCCCTATGGTGCTATCACTTATATCAACAAGGAATTCCGTGGACCCAATCGAACCACCGTTCTCCGGCGGGTGGCTCAGGTCAATCCGGCGGTCTGCCAGGGCTGCGGCGCTTGCACCGTTGCCTGTATGAGTGGCGCAATGGATTTGAAAGGGTTCTCCAACAGACAGATTATGGCAGAGGTGGATGCAATATGCAAATAAATCAAGAATGGACGCCCACCATCGTTGCGTTCTGTTGCAACTGGTGCAGCTATGCCGGTGCCGACCTGTCCGGCACCAATCGGCTGCAGTATCCCGCGAACGTAAAAATCATTCGGATTCCCTGCTCCTGCCGCCTCAACCCTGTGTTCATTCTGCGGGCCTTTCAACGAGGCGCGGACGGTGTGATTCTCTGCGGCTGCCACCCCGGCGACTGCCACTACACCACCGGCAATTACTATGCCCGCAGAAGAATGACGCTTTTGTTCTCTATGCTGGAATTTTTGGGCATTGAGCGGGAGCGCACCCGTGTGGAGTGGGTTTCCGCCGCTGAGGGTGTGAAGTTTGCTGCTACCATGAACGATTTTGTAAAGACCATCACTGCCATGGGCGAGAATAAGAAGCTGGAGGACTTGAGATGCAAGGAGTAAAGGAAAAGGCGTTGGAGCTTCTTCGCTCTGGAGTGGTTCAGAGGGTGTTGGGCTGGAGAACCGGCGAATTCTTCTACGATTTGACTCCCGGCGTTTTTATAGCCCCTGAGGAAGTGGAGCAGGACTTTGTTTATAATATTTTTTCCGGTGCCAATCTTTCCAAGTACCTGATTGCAGAGAGCAAAAAAGAAGGGAAAATTGCCGTATTTCTGAAGCCCTGCGACAGCTTTTCGTTCGTCCAGCTTCAAAAGGAGCACCGAATCAACCGGGAGAATATCTATGCTGTGGGCGTTCAGTGTGATGGCAAGTGCGATGGAGAATCTCTGCGCGCCGCCGGTTGTGAAGGTCTTCTGGCTGTGGAAGGAGAGGAAGTGCTGAACGTCCATACCCTGTACGGCGAAAAGATCGTTGCAAAGAAAGATGCCCTTTTGGGGAAATGCAGAACCTGCAAGAGTAAGCACATCGCGGATTTTGACGAATTGATTGGCCAGCAGGGGAAAGATACAGATTCTGCCCGCTTTGAAGAAGTGGCGAAGCTGGAAGCGATGACACCGGACGAGCGCTTTGATTTCTGGCAGGGAGAGTTGAGCAAATGTATCCGCTGCAATGCCTGCCGGAACGTGTGTCCTGCTTGCAGCTGCGAAAAGTGCGTATTTGATAACCCTGCCTCCGGGGTGCAGAACAAGGCTGCTGCCAACACTTTTGAGGAGAAGCTGTTTCATGTCATCCGGGCGTTTCATGTGGCTTCCCGCTGCACCGATTGCGGCGAATGCAGCCGTGTTTGCCCCCAGAATATTCCGCTGCATCTTCTGAATCGAAAGTTTATCAAGGATATCAACGAGCTTTACGGTTTTTATCAGGCGGGCGCTTCCTTGGATGGCCGTCCGCCGTTGATGGACTATCGCATGGATGACCCGGAACCCTCCGTAATTTACACGAGAGGAGGCACTGCTAAGTGAAAAAAATAGCCACTTCCGAGTTGCATTCGCTGCTTGCGGCCATTGCTCGGAATCGAAAGCTGTATATCCCTGTGGATGATGCTTCCGGTCAGAGCCAATTTACCCTTTGGAAGAACGGAATGCCGCTATCCAAAGCGCTTAATACCATCCGTAGTGCCAAGGATTTCTTTTTCCCCCAGGTGGAAAATCTCATGGGCTTCAAGGTTGCGGATAAGCAGATTGAACTGATTGAAACCTGCGACCCGGCAGAGCCATTTGTTGTGTTTGGCGTGCGGGCGTGTGATGTCCGCAGCTTTGATATTCTCGACCGGGTGTTCCTGTCTGAGCCTGCGGATAGCTATTATGCCCAGCGCAGAGCCGCAGCTTGTATCATATCGCTGGCCTGTGGCAGACCGGAGGAGACCTGCTTCTGCACCGCCTTTGGCATCGACCCCGCAGACCCCGGGGGAGATGTGACCTGCTGGCAAGCAGACGGATTCCTCTATTGGCAGCCAAACACCGAAAAAGGTAGTGCATTGACGAATGCCCTCCCGATATTGGAGAACTCCGATGAGACACCGGTAGAGGAAATGAAGGGCGTTATCCGCAATATCGCGGGAAATCTGCCCTTTGGCAAGCTGAACCTCAGCGCCTTTGGCTCCGACAAAACCCAAACGCTTTTCAAGCGGCCTGAATGGCAAACGCTGTCCGAAAGCTGCCTTGGCTGCGGTACCTGTACCTTCGTCTGCCCAACCTGTCAGTGCTATGACATTCAGGACTTTAACGGCGGCAAAACGGTGCGCCGTTTCCGCTGCTGGGACAGCTGCATGTATTCCGACTTTACCCAGATGTCCGCCGGTCAGCCCCGTCCTACTCAGATGGAGCGGTTCCGTCAACGCTTCCTGCACAAGCTGGTATACTTCCCGGACAACAATCAGGGAATCTTCGGTTGTGTGGGCTGTGGCCGCTGTTTGCGGAAGTGCCCTGTTCATATGAACATTGTTAAGGTTGTAAAGACAATAGGGGAGGCAGCGAAATGAAAGAGCCTTTGATTCCGATGATTGGCGTCGTTACCCATATCCGCGTGGATACCCCAGATGTTAAGACCTTCCGAGTGGTGGGTCTCGATGGCAAAAAGCCCTTTCTGCACATTCCTGGGCAGTGTGCCATGCTGTCCATGCCGGGGGTAGGGGAAGCGCTGTTTTCCATCACGTCCAGCCCAACAGAGACAGACTTTTTGGAGTTCTCCGTCAAAAAGTGCGGCTGTGTTACGCAGTGGCTTCATGCCATTGAGCCGGGCCAACAGATTACGATTCGGGGCCCCTATGGCAACGGCTTTCCGGTAGATACGGATTTTGCAGGGAAGGATTTGCTGTTTATTGCCGGCGGCATCGGTCTTGCTCCACTGCATTCTGTCATCAACTACTGCCGCGCTAACCGGAGTAACTACGGCACCATTGATGTGGTGTATGGCTCCCGCTCCAAGGCAGATTTGGTAGACTATCAGGAGATTCTGGACGTGTGGTGTAACGAAGCAGGAATCAATGTCCACTTGACCATCGACAATGCCCAACCAGACTGGGATGGCCATGTAGGTTTTGTGCCCAATTTCGTGAAGGAGTTGAAACCGGATACCTCCAAGACTGTGGTGATGTGCGGGCCTCCCGTTATGATTAAATTTACCCTGGGTGGGTTGATGGAGTTGGGTTTTGACCGAACCCATATCTATACCACCATGGAGCTGAAAATGAAGTGTGCTCTGGGAAAATGTGGCCGGTGCAACATTGGCAGCAAGTATGTCTGCAAGGATGGTCCGGTATTCCGCTTTGACCAGCTGGATGCACTGCCGGACGAATATTAAGGAGTAAAAAGCGATGGAACAAATGGCGAATGTATACCTCTTTGGCAAGAAGTACGTCGTCCCGGCCAGCCTGACCATCATGGAGGCCATGGAGTATTGCGGCTACCGGCTGGTGCGGGGCTGCGGATGCCGGAACGGCTTCTGCGGAGCCTGTGCAACCATTTACCGGATTGCCGGAGACCGGGAGCTGAAAGCCTGCCTGGCCTGCTCCACCAAAGTGGAAGACAATATGTATGTGGCGACCCTGCCCTTCTTCCCGCTGGTGAAAGAGGTTTACAATATTGAGGAAATCAAGCCCACCCAGCAAATCATGATGCAGTTGTACCCCGAAATTTATTCCTGCGTGGGCTGCAACGCCTGCACCAAGGCTTGCACCCAGGGGCTGAATGTGATGCAGTACATTGCCTACGCCCAGCGCGGAGAGTACGAAAAATGTGCAGAGACATCCTTTGACTGCGTGATGTGCGGTGTTTGCTCCTCCCGCTGCCCCGCTGGAATTTCCCATCCCCAGGTTGCTATGCTGGCTCGCCGTCTGAACGGCAGGTATCTGGCACCCCACTGTGAGCACCTGGATGTCCGGGTGCAGGAGATTCAGGACGGAAAATACGAAAAGCTCATTGAAGACCTGATGGGAAAGCCCCTTGCAGAGATCCAGGAGCTTTATAACAATCGCGATATTGAAAAGTGAGGAGGGAACCGCGATGTATCAGGATGCAAATATGATCGCATCCATCCGCAAGGTGGAGGCTGCACGGGAAGCGAATATGAAGCTGGATCCCCGGCGAATGACCGCAGAGGAAAAGGATATTTTGCTAAAGACCTTCCACCCCGACTACCGGGAAGACCAGTTTGTGGCGTTGCGGATGGGTCCCAATAAGGGGGAAAAGGTTCCCAAAGAGCTGGCAGCCCTGCTGGAGGGCAAACCCCGGCTGGAGGGCTTCACGGTGAATCTGGAATGCCCGGATTACGAGACGGATGTGCTCATCATCGGCGGTGGCGGCGCGGGATGCTCCGCTGCCATTGAAGCAGATGAAAACGGAGCCAAGGTGATGGTTGTCACCAAACTCCGGGTGGGCGATGCCAATACCATGATGGCTGAGGGAGGCATACAGGCGGCGGATAAAGCAAACGATTCTCCCGCGCAGCATTTTTTGGATGCCTACGGCGGCGGTCATTTTGCAGCGCAAAAGGATTTGTTGTATAAGCTTGTAACCGAAGCACCGGAGGCTATTCAGTGGCTCAGCAGTTTAGGGGTGGAGTTTGACAAGGCTCCTGATGGCACTATGATTACAACTCACGGCGGTGGCACATCCCGGAAGCGGATGCACGCGGCCAAGGACTACTCCGGCGCGGAAATTATGCGCACCCTGCGGGATGAGGTGCTTAACAGGAATGTTCAGATTCTTGACTATACCGCGGCTATTGAGCTTATCAAGGACGATAGCGGCTGCTGCGCCGGTGCAGTCCTTATGAACATGGAAACCAAGGAGCTGATGGTTGCCAAGGCAAAGACGGTTATCTTGGCTACCGGCGGCGCGGGACGCCTGCACTACCAGGGATTCCCTACCTCCAATCACTATGGCGCCACGGCGGATGGACTGATTTTGGCGTATCGCGCCGGTGCCCGTCTGCTGTACCCGGACACGCTGCAGTATCACCCCACTGGCGCAGCTTTCCCTGCGCAGATTTACGGAGCCTTGGTGACGGAAAAGGTTCGCTCCATTGGAGCCATGCTGGTCAATGCCAACGGAGAAGCCTTCATGAATCCGCTGGAAACCCGGGATGTTTCCGCGGCCTCCATTATCCGGGAATGCACCCAGCGAGGTAACGGAGTGAAAACGCCGGAGGGCTATGCTGTTTGGCTGGATACGCCAATGATTGAGGCCAAGCATGGAGCCGGTACGATTGAAAAGCGGATTCCTGCCATGATGCGGATGTTTGCCAAACACGGAATTGATATCCGTAAAGAGCCCATCCTGGTTTATCCCACCCTGCATTATCAAAACGGCGGCTTGAAGATTTCTGCCAACGGGCAAACGGATATTAAAAATCTGTACGCTGCGGGTGAGGTGGTTGGCGGTATTCATGGCCGTAATCGCCTGATGGGCAACAGCCTCCTGGACATCATCGTCTTTGGCCGCAATGCAGGAAAAGAGGCATCGGAGAAATCCAAAACCGTCAAGGTGGGTGTGTTGACGCTGGAACACCTGAACACCTACCATACCATCCATGCAGAGGCTGCCCCGGACAGTGAAACGCTATCCCCCCAGCTGCTCCCGGACTATACCCGGAAGGAAAACCGAGGCGTGTAATATACGCAATAAGAAGCACCCGGTTTACGAATGATACAGGCTGAACAGCAGCGTCTGGAAGCTGTGACCGGACAGGTGGCGCAGGCCGAGCAAAGTTTGATCATGCACTCAGATCAGGGCTGGCAGTACCAACACGCATTTTATAGGAATGAGCTTCAAAAATAAGGAATCATTCAATCCATGTCCAGAAAAGGCAACTGCTATGACAACTGCATTATGGAAACCTTCTTTGGTAGGTTGAAAAATGAAATGTTCTATGAGTTTGAGAAAGATTATCCTTCCTTTGAAGCTTTCTCCAAAGCCATTGCCGATTACATCAATTATTACAATAAACAGCAGAATCCAAGCGAAAACAAAATGGATGCCTCCCTCTAAATTCAGGGAAGCATCCATGATATGAAACCTTTTGTTCAATTAAAATAACGGTGTCCAGAAAACTGGGTACATATCAGTTTTTTGGCAGTGGGTGAATTTTATAGCTTGATTTCACAATAGTGGCAGGTATGAATCTGCCCCCGGTATTCTTCGGTGTCGGTATAGTCGACGGGTTCCATTCCGCAGTGGAGCATAACCTGGCGACTGGCGATGTTTTCCTGGAAGTAGCCTGCTGTTACCTTGTGGAAGCCCATTTTTTTCAGCTCGTGAAGCACCGCTTTAACCGCCTCGGTGGCATAGCCCTTGCCCTGATGATTCGGATGAATCACATAGCCAATCTCGATGGAATCCTCCTCAATGCCGCAATCGTTGACAAAGCCAATCAGCGCATCATTCAGATAGATGCCGTATTCCAGATGCCGGGTGTCGGCGAGACTGCTGAAGGAGATTAGCTTTTGCACCAGCACCGCAACCTGTGCTTTCGTTTCAAAATCCGGCACCATAAAGGTCTTGGTGATTTCTTTGTTTTGCAGGAGCTTTGCAAGGGCGGGGATGTCCTCCTGGGCATAGGGCTTTAGGGTAAGGCGCTTGGTGCGGATGGCTGCTTTTTTGCGAATTGATAAGTCCATGATTCTGTCCTCCCAATTGCGGTTTTGCCGCCAATGCGGAAAAGTTGTCATTGCGCATTTTGACATCTGTATTCGTCCGCCACAGCTTGCGGGGCTTTTCCTTCGATGTATTTCATTTTCCAGAGCGGGATGGGCAGCTTCCAGTATTCATCACACACAATCCCTTCCACAATTCCAAAAATGATATTATTTTCCCGCCCGAAGGGGATGGAAACAATGTCTCCTACTGCATAGACCTGGCTGCCCAGATAATAAAACGCACCTTGCAGCGTGGGAATATACACGCTGTAGTAGGTCATCTGCGTAGGGGTTTCTTCCTTTGGAACTGGGAGAAGGGAGCGAGCATAGTCTGCTGTGCGGACAGCATCCTCAATTTTCAGTTGCTGGGATGGGCTTGCAAAGGGGGATAGGGGAGTGAGCTGACTGGTACACATTTGAAGCTGCGACAACAGCATGGGTGTTTGTGCGGCGCTGCTGCCTGCCTTGATTTTTTCGGTGATGCGGATGACATTTTGATGCTCTCTGTAAATCCGCTGCGCGGTCAGATGGTTTAGCGCATACAAGCCCATACGCCCTTGCTCGCATTTCAGCGCCTGCTGCCATTCTGCCCGGTGGAACAATCGTCTGCACAAATACTGAAAACACATATAACCACCATAAAAAAGTGCGCCGCAATGTAAATTGCGGCGCATACTGGCGGAGAGAGTGGGATTCGAACCCACGGTACGTTGCCGTATCACCAGTTTTCAAGACTGGCTCCTTAAACCGCTCGGACATCTCTCCATGCCGCTTAACTATACCATTTCCGTTGGATAAAGTCAAGTGCTGAATAGACTGCTAAAATGTTTAATAGAAGCAGCAGTCAATTCTACGTACCTTCAGTATAAAGCAGACAAAGAGAAAAAGCAAGTCCAAAGGAACAGAAACGCCGGTGTCAGCATATAATTTCCAATGTGAATTTTTGGAGGCGATAGAATGAACGGCACCGCAGTATCGGAGCAAGATATTGACGACCTGATTTTCGGCGAGGAGGATGGCGGCGAGAGCCAGCGCTGATTGCTTATCTGCTTTGCAGAATGTCCAGAAGATGATCCAGCAGAAAGCGCTGAGCGGCGGGAGCGTAATCCACGCTTTCATAGCTTCCGTACTGCCCCTGAACGGTGTGGACGCTTATTCCGATGGATTCTCCCGTGGGCGTGGGGAGCCGCTGGAATTTTCCGTCAGGGCGCTCCCGCTTCTCGATAAAGCCCTTTTCCAGCAGCCAATCGGTCATCACGGTGGCACGCAGGGGAATCCGCTGGGGATCATCGACGGCATCGGTGATGAGCTTTGCCAGTTGGGAAATCCGCAGCGGCTCCTGCGCAGGAGAGATGCGCTGCAATTCTTCCGGGGTGATGTAGAAGGGGACAGGGGCACCGCTGACGACCTTTCCGCCGTTGGCGATAACCTGCTCTAAAACGCCGGATACATAGCGAAAGCATTTCTCCAGCCGCACGTTATTAAGAACCGAATCGTTGGGGACAGGTTGACCGGAAATGGGATCAATCCCTTGGGAGAGACTGTCCAGGTAGCTTTTGGCGTGCTTCATGATGTCTAATTCTGTCATGGAAAGATTCTCCGTTCTTGGTTGGTTTTTTATAGTGTATCATATTGCGCCCATTCCTGCAATCGGAAATGTGGAAGCGGACGAAAAGCAATAAAACAAGCAAATTTCCCATAAAAATTAAAATTCGGGTCTTTACAGATAAACAGAAGTCGGTTATAATAAGCAAAACTATGCTAATATGAAGTGAGAGATTGCAATGAATATCGCATTTGATACCTATAAGCAGAAGCTCAACGACTGCCGTCCGGCGCTGGACGGTCTGGCCGATTCCCTGAACATTGAGGGAATGCGCAGTGAGCTGGAGCGGCTGCATGCCATGCAAGAGGCTCCCGGCTTTTGGGATGACCCCGAAAAAAGCCAGAAGGTGGCTGTCAAAACCCGCCAGACGGAAACAAAGATTGCCCGCTACGAAAAAATGCTTACCGATTGGGATGACCTCATGACCATCTGCGAGATGGCAGCGGAGGAAGATGACGATTCCATGCTGGAGGAGCTGCAAACCGGCTTCGAGACGCTGACCGAGGAAATGGAGACCTGCCGGTTGGAGACGCTGCTCACCGGCCACTATGATAAGAATAACGCCCTGATGAGCTTCCATGCCGGTGCAGGCGGAACCGAGGCGCAGGACTGGTGCCAGATGCTCTACCGGATGTATACCCGCTGGGCAGAACGCCATGGCTTCACTTATAAAATCCTGGATTACCTGGAGGGCGATGAGGCAGGGCTCAAGTCCGCCGATATTATGATTGAAGGCGAGAATGCCTATGGCTTCCTGAAAGGGGAGAATGGTGTCCATCGGTTGGTGCGTATCTCTCCCTTTGATGCCAATGCCCGCCGCCAGACTTCCTTCTCTGCCATTGAGGTAATCCCCGACATTGAGGATGAGAGCCAGGATGTGGAAATCCGCCCTGAGGACTATGAAATGCAGGTTTACCGCTCCTCCGGTGCCGGCGGTCAGCACATCAACAAGACTTCTTCTGCCGTTCGCCTGATTCACAAGGCAACTGGCATCGTGGTGTCCTGTCAGACGGAGCGCAGCCAGTTCCAGAACAAGGAAACCTGCTTGCGGATGCTACGCAGTAAACTGGTGGAAATCAAAGAGCGGGAGCATCTGGACAAAATTTCTGATATCAAGGGCGTTCAGCAGAAGATTGAGTGGGGCAGCCAGATTCGCAATTACGTCTTTATGCCCTATACCTTGGTGAAGGATACCCGCACCGGCTGTGAGACCTCCAATGTCAACGCTGTGATGGATGGCGCACTTGACCCCTTTATCGAGAGCTATCTGAATTGTCTGGCCACGGGCAACTGGGTGCAGAAATAATTGACTATTTTGCCCCAGTAGAGTTTTTTCGGGAAATCGGCAAAAACGCTTGCTTTTTTTTCAGCGCTGTGTTATACTGGATGACGCAAATGTGGTTTGCCGATTTCGGCAGACCGTATCATGTTCGCTGTCCGCGAATGGGGCGGAGGGAGGTTTGGTTATATGAGAACTTTTCTGATTATTCTGGAGACTCTGGCAAGCTTGGCTTTGACTGTTGTTGTGCTGATGCAGTCCGGTAAGGAAGCAGGTCTGTCCGGCGCTCTGTCCGGTTCCTCTGACTCCTATCTCAGCAAGAACAAAAAGGGCGGTCTCGACCAGGTTTTGGCTACTTCCACCAAGTGGATTGCCATTGTTTGGGTTGTGCTGACTCTGGTTCTGAGTTTGGTGTAATTCAGGATAAATTGAACATATGGCCGCAGGGTTTTGCCCTGCGGTCTTTGCTATTTTGCCCGATGACTTTTCCGGGAACTGGTGTTATAATAAAATGGTAAATAAAATAGGAGTTACGCAGAGGTACACCATTTGAAAGGAGTACATTTTTATGGAAGAAAAGAAGCTGGCTGGGCTGGAGCCCGGTGCTGTATTTGAATATTTTGAGGCGCTGTGTGCAATTCCCCACGGTTCCCACAATACGAAGGCAATCAGCGATTTTTTGGTGGATTTTGCAAAGAAGCAGCAAATTCGTTATATCCAGGATGAGAGCAATAACATCATCCTGTTTGCCGACGGTACCTGCGGCCTGGAGGGTCACGAGCCTGTGGTGCTTCAGGGGCATATGGATATGGTCTGCGAGAAGGATGAGGGCTGCCCCATTGATATGGATACGCAGGGGCTTGATTTGTGTCATGATAACCTTTGCGTGTTTGCAAAGGGAACAACGCTGGGCGGCGATGACGGCATTGCTGTTGCCTATGCAATGGCATTGATTGCGGATAGAACCATTCCCCATCCGCCTCTGGAGGTTATTATCACTGTGGATGAGGAGATTGGAATGCTGGGTGCAGATGTCATTGATGTGTCCATGCTCAAGGGTAGGAAAATGATTAACCTGGATTCTGAGGATGAGGGTATCTTCACTGTTGCCTGTGCTGGCGGTGCCACCGCAACTATCTCGCTGAATGTCAACCGCAAGGCGGTTTATGGTCCTTGTGTCCGGCTCTGCGTGGATGGTTTGCGGGGCGGTCATTCCGGCGCAGAGATTCACAAGAACCGTGCCAATGCCAACAAGGTGATGGGCGAGTTCATGAGCAGAATTCTCAAGTTGATGCCCCTGTGTCTGACTTCCTTCTCCGGCGGCAACAAAGATAATGCCATTCCCTATGCCTGTCAGGCAAATGTGGTTGCCATGGGCATCGGCCTGGAACGAATCAACGAGATTGCCACACAGCTCCAGGCAGAAATCCGTGAGCAGTATGACGAGCCGGAAGCATCTGTCCAGGCCTATGATGTGGACGCACTGGGCGGCAATAGTCTGACCACCGAGGATACCACCCGGGTGGTTTCTCTGCTGTGTGCGCTCCCCAATGGCGTGCAGGGCTATAGCGCTGATATGCCCGGCCTGGTGGAAACTAGCCTGAACCTGGGCATTGCAAAGCTGGGCGAAATGTTCACGGTGACCTTCTCTGTGCGCAGCAGCGTCAATCAGAAGAAGGAGGAGCTGCTGGAGCAACTGAAAAAGCTCAGCGATTTCTATGACGGCATCTATTCTCAGAGCGGCGAGTATCCCGCTTGGGAATACTGCAAGAACTCTGTCCTGCGGGATACCATGGTGAAGACCTATAGCGAGATGTTTGGTGAAGAACCGAAGGTGCTGGCAATTCATGCGGGTTTGGAATGTGGTCTGCTCAGCGAAAAACTCTCCGGCCTGGATGCTGTGTCTATTGGACCCCAGATGCACGACATTCACACCAGCCGGGAAAAGCTGGAGATTGCCTCCACCGGGCGTGTATGGAGATTCTTGTGTAAGGTTCTCAGCGAACTCTAAGTGATCAATAGCGAAAGGCTGCCTGCTGCTGCAAGGCAGCCTTTTTGAGGTTGTGTTCCTGCAAAAATGTGATATGATAGGGATACCAAAAAGGAGGAATACCGATGAATGCAGAAAATATAATGAAAGTTTTCTCCGACACGGCTTACATCCGTGTGGGCGGACGGCCGGAGGAAAAGAAAGCAGCAGAATATCTGCGGCAGCAGCTGGCTCAGTTTGGCCTGGAAGCAGCGCTTGAGCCATTTGATGTCCCTCTGGGAGATATCGAGGAAGCTATGCTTTTGGTGGATGGTGTCAGCATTCCCTGCAAGGGTTATATGTGCGCCGGAAGCAGTACCGTGGAAGCTCCCTTCTGTTATTTGCGTACCAATGACGCTTGGTCGCTGCGTCAGTGCAAGGGGAAAATCGTTTTGATTGACGGTTACCTTGGCTATTGGATTTATCAGGATTTGCTGGAAAACGGTGCTGTTGGCTTTGTGACCTATGACGGTCATGTGAATTATGCCGACCGGGACATTGATGCCCGGGAGCTGCGCAGCTATGTAAGCAACGGCAAAATCATCCCTGGTGTCAACATCAATGTCAAGGATGCCGTCTCCCTGATTGAAAAGGGGGTTAAGAGCGCTAAAATTGTCCTGAAACAGAAGGAGTATATGGGAACCTCCCAGAATGTGGTGCTGGATATGCCGGGAGAGGTGGATGAGTATATTGTCTTTACGGCTCATTATGATTCCACGCCCTTGTCCCAGGGCGCTTATGATAATATGTCCGGTTCCATCGGGCTGTTGGGCATTGCGGAGCATTTCGCAAAGAATCCCCATCGCTATGGTCTGCGCTTTGTCTGGTGTGGCTGCGAGGAGCGGGGGCTTCTTGGCTCCAAGGCGTACTGCACTGCCCATGAGGAGGAGCTTTCCAAAATCATATTGAACATCAATCTGGATATGATTGGCTGCATCATGGGCAAATTCATTGCCTGCGCTACTGCCGAAGAAAAGCTGGTGAACTACATCGAGTATTTTGCAGCGGAAATGGGGCATGAAATCAAAGTCTCCCAGGATGTTTATTCCAGCGATTCCACGCCCTTTGCTGACCGGGGAATTCCTGCAATCTCCTTCGCGCGCACGTCACCCAATAATACGGCAACCATTCATAACAGCTATGATACCATGAAGCTCATGAATGGAGCGCAGATGGCAGAGGATATTGATTTCCTCATTGCCTTCACGAGCCGCATGGCCAATGCCAAGCTGTGCCCCGTAAAGCGGGAGATGCCCGATAACATGAAGGAAAAGCTGGATACTTATCTGTTCAGAAAGCGCCCGGAGAAGTAAAATTGCAAATCAGCCGGTGTAATGCCGGCTGATTTTCCTTTTTATGGACACGAGTTGGCTTTTGTGCTACAATGTATCAGGAGCGTGAGAGAATGAATCTACGAAAAAGAGCTTGTCTGCTAGTGATGCTTTGCGTAATAACAGTGCTGCTGCTTGCCGGCTGTGAGGAAAATCAATCCGGCATTTTACGGGGGTGCTCAGAGGAAGACCTGCTGGTTCGCTGCAATGAGATTGTGTCCCTCTATCGGGATATTTTCGATTCAGCGGAAAAGCTGCCACCGGAAAACCGCTGGGATGGAGCAACGCTATCCCAGCAGAGCATCAACGAGATTGAGGCACGGCTGATTGAAAACGGTCTTAATATCATTGATTCCAGTGAAATCTGTCCGGGCTATCTAACCAATGTGGAGGAGTTCCGCAGCTTTCTCGACAGCGTTCGCGGGGAAAAGAATGCCGTGCAGGAGGTGTGCGCCATAGACAGCACCGGTGCGCTGGAATATCGCCGCTTTGTCCAGGAGGGGAAAAACACCTATGTATACAGCATGGTGTGCTCGCTGGACGGCAGCGATAATGAAAGCTACGCGGCACACAAAATCTACGGCTGGACGCTGACAGAGCAGGATAATTTCTTCTATCGGATTAACCCGGAGGATGACCCCCATTATCAGAATTATGCGCTGATTCGGCTGCAAAAGCCGGATGAAACGCTGTGGGGTCTGTACAACAAGTACATCCTGGCGGGTGGCTATACCGGCACGAATATCTTCCTGACGGACTGGACGGAGGATTCATTCACCCCGCTTTGCTTCAACGATGTTTGGATGTACCTTTACCGCTATCAGACTGGCAATCAGTTTGCGGCGGACGAAAGCCGGTACGACGCGGAGCGCAGGTGCTATTGGATTCCGACAGAGGCGTTTGAGGAGGTACTTTTGCCCTTTTTCCGCCTGGGTGCAGTCCAGCTGAGAGCCGCCGCAGGGTATGACCCAGAAAAGGGGGGTTATCCCTGGCGGGAAATCGAGAGCAACGACTATGTCATCTACCTCAGCTATTACAGAATTGAGCCGGAAGTCACAGCATTCACGGATAATGCCGATGGAACGATTTCTATGACGGTGGAGGCGCTGTGTACCGACTTGGGGATGGACTGCCTGTTTTCCCATGAGGTTACTGTCCGTCCGTTGGGGGAGGACGGGTTCCAGTTTGTGTCAAACCGTGTGCTCAGTCAGACGGAATATGGTCTTCCGTATTGCCAGCCCCGGCTGGAATGGGAAGATTTAGGTTGAAATTCAAAAAAGGAGAAATTAACATGAACGATTTTATGACATTGGCAAAAAGTCGCTACTCCGTCCGCAGCTACCAGAGTAGACCTGTTGAACAGGAGAAGATTGAGAAAATTCTGGAGGCGGCTCGGATTGCGCCCACCGCCTGCAACAATCAGCCGCAAAAGATTTACGTCGTCACCAGTGAAGAAGGGCGCAAGGCCTTGGCTGAGGTGACCCCATGCACCTTCGGCGCTCCTGTTGTCTTCGTGATTGGTTATGACATCACCCGCAGCGCCAAGGGGATGATTTATGAGGGCTATGATTTCGGCAACACGGATGCAGCCATTGCCTGTACCCACATGATGCTGGAAGCCACGGAGCTGGGGCTGGGTACCTGTTGGGTGGGTTATTTCAACGAGGCAAAGGTGAAGGCCGCCCTGGGCATTCCAGAGGAGGTCCGCATCCGGGATTTGCTCCCTGCTGGTTATATGGCCGAAAACGCTGCCCCTGCCAAGCAGCACCTGAAATTCCGGGAAGAGGCAGATATGGTTTCCTACCTGTAACGAATGTTCAGAAGATGCCTTTCATCGACTTGCACTGCAATTATTCCTGATTAAAAAGTCCAACCGGCAGAAAAACCGGTTGGACTTTTTGACTATGATGCAAGAGAAAAATTAACCGTAGAGGATGACAACTGCCTTATTCAAGGCGGGAAGGGTAACGTATTCGCTGACTTTTCCCATTTCCTGAGCAGTGCCTTTTTTGTATTTCACCCAGTTGAGCCAGAACTGACCGCCCTCGCTGCCCTCTACCAGAACCTGCTGTGCCTTGAAGCCTTCGGAGACGTGTTTATCCACGTTGACCGTGCCGGGTTGCGTGGTGGACAGCTGCTGAACATCCAGCTTAATCTCGTAGTCAACTTCCTTCTCGCTGAGAAGCCGGACAATAACCTGACCGTCTGCAACCTTTGCACGAATCAAAACCTTGCAATCCAGCGGATTCCGGAATTTCAGGTCACGCCAGTCGGAAACCGTCACTTCGGTTCCCTTAGTGGTGTAGGGGCAGACATGAGGCGCAGCGCTATGCTCTACAATGGCCATGCCGCTGGTCATCGCAGCGACATACAGGGTGGTTGCAACCTGGTCAGAGCCGCCGCCAACCTCTGTTTCGATACACTGGTCGCCATGAGCGGGTGCCATCAAATAGCCATCCGCCTCCTTGCGGCTGCCCACAGCGGTATCGAAGGAGAACGTCTGCCCAGCCTCCAACACATTGCCGTTGAGCTTGGCGCAGAGAGATTCCAGATTCTGATTGTAAGCTTCGTTGGAGCTGACCGGTGTGGCATAGGAACCCAGTGCAGCGCGGAAGGTTCCGTTACTGTCCAGCTTTTCCGGCATGATGTATTCCATGGGAATTGTAATGATGTCACCGTAGTTTGCGTCTTGCAGCTGCTTGCGTGCATCTTCCAGCTGGAAGGTATAGCCGCAGGAGCCGGGGGTTCCCTCGCCGGAACCGGAGCCTGGAATTGCCTCAACCGGGTCAACATGAACTTCGTTATAAATGGCATCAATATCCAGTGCTTCTGGAAGCGTCGGGAGATAGTCGCTCGGAATTACCACATGGAAGTTCATCTCTCCATAGGCATTGGAAATAGTGCTGAGAATCCCGTCCATGTTGTATTGTCCGCCGGGAGTGCCAATGGTGAGCACCAGATTCTGGCAGGGAGCGGAGGCATTAAAGCTGTCAGCATCCAGGCCGGGGCGGATGCCCTCCAATGTGTAGCCGGAGGGGGTATAGGTTCCGGAAAAACTCCCAACAAAGGAAGAGATGGTGTTGCGAATGTAGTTCTCGTTCAGCTTGAGGCAGCTGCCAATTTCGATATCAATGGGTGCCTGCTTCGCCTTTTGGTAATCTGCCTGACGCTGTGTTGTGCTGCCGGTACGTCCGCAGGCGTAGGCGGCCTCTACAGCAGCGCTGATATCCAGGGTGGGGGAGACCTGGGAAGCGGGGAGAATCAGTTCATCCTTCCCTAGAACGACGGTCATGTTATTTTCATAATAGCTGGAACCAATGGCAGTCCCGACGGCATTGGCGGCCTCCTGCTTGGTCATTCCGCCAACGTTCACACCGGCAATACGGATATTGTCCATCATCTTTCCGCCATAGGGGTCGGCGTTGGACATTGAAAGAATGACTGCCATGATGCCGACTGCCAAAGCAACAGACAGGAGCAGGAGAACCAGATTGATGGTGCGGTGATGCCGGACAAAGAAACTTTGCCGTTCCTGAGGGGGAACATTCGTCCTGACTGGCGGCACATCAGCCGCTTGCCGCCGTTTACGCATAGGCGCTTGCTTGGGAGAGGGCAGAGTATCTTCAAAATCTGTGGGTGGGAAGAATGCATCGTCTGGAACGCCTTCAGTGCTGCGCTCGGAATGAATATCCGCATTCAGCTCTGCCAGAAGACCGTCCAGATCAATATCATCCGGCTTTTTTGCGGTATCTGTATTCAGGGAAGCAAGAAAAGCATCAAAGTCATCAGAGCGATTGCCGTCAGCCATAAAAAACCTCCTGAGAATCATTGATTGCATGGTAGATACTCAGTATTATATCATGCAGATTTTGGAAATACAACTGGTATTTGCACATTTCCTGTCAAATCATGCACCACACGAAGAAGCCACACTGGACAGATGGCTCAGTGAGAGAGTTCTGAATATTTCTGAACGAAGACCTTGCACTGCTTCAGGCTGTCAACACCGGAGGCGAGCTTCAATTGGAGCGTGGGTTCTTTGGCGTTTGCCAGGAACAGAATCCGCGTTTTGTAGGTTGCATCGGCGCATAGGGCACTGACCGCTTCAAAATTCAGGTTGGTCAGCACAAACAGCACATCGCCACCCTTTTGCCGGATGTCTTTAATACCGACTTTCCGTGCCTGGGCGCGCAGCAGAGCAATGTCAATCAGGTTCAGCACGCCTCTGGGCGGTTCGCCGTAGCGGTCAACAATTTCATCCAGCAGGTCGTCGGCATCCTCCTGTGTTCGGATGGCGGCCATTCGCCGGTACAAATCCATCCGCTCCTCGCCCCGCGCAACATACTCTTTGTCCACGTTGGCGGTGACATTCAGGTCGGCGGTGCAGTCCGGCTCCTTGGGGGCTTCGCCGCGTTCCTCCAGCACGGCTTCATCCAAAAGCTTCAGATACATATCATAGCCAACGCTCATCATGTGACCGGACTGCTCGGCACCCAGCAGGTTGCCTGCACCGCGAATTTCCAAATCCCGCATGGCGATTTTAAAGCCGGAGCCAAATTCCGCAAAGTCCCGGATGGCAGCCAGACGTTTCTCGGCCACTTCGGATAGATTCTTGTCCGGGCGATAGGTAAAATAGGCGTAGGCGTGACGAGTGGAGCGGCCAACCCGTCCCCGCAACTGATGCAGCTGAGACAGACCCAGCCGGTCGGCGTTCTCGATAATCAATGTGTTGGCGTTGGGAATGTCCAGGCCGGTTTCAATGATGGTGGTGCAGACCAGAACCTGAATTTCGCCATCTGCCATGGCTTGCATTACGTCGCCCAATGCGTCCTCTGACATTTGACCGTGGGCAACAGCGACACTGAGACCAGGAATTCTGCGCCGCAGTGCTCCTGCACATTGATCAATGGTTTCTGTGCGGTTGTGTAGATAGAAAACCTGACCGCCGCGCTCTATTTCCCGACGAATGGCATCATCAATGATGGCGGGATTATATTCCGTCACAAAGGTCTGCACCGGATAGCGGTCAGAGGGCGGCTCCTCGATGGTGGACATATCGCGGATACCGGACAGCGCCATGTTCAGGGTGCGGGGAATTGGCGTTGCAGAAAGTGTCAGCACATCCACACCCTTTGAAATCTCTTTCAGCCGCTCCTTGTGGCTGACACCGAAACGCTGCTCCTCATCCACAATCAGCAGACCCAAGTTTTTGAATTCCACGCTCTTTTGCAGCAGCTTATGGGTGCCGATAATCACATCGACGGCACCGCTGCGCACATCCTGCAAGGTTTTACTCTGCTGCCGCGTGGTTCGGAACCGACTCAGCACATCAATACTCACCGGGAATCCGCGGAAGCGCGCTACCGCCGTCTGGTAGTGCTGCTGCGCCAGTACGGTGGTGGGAACGAGAATGGCCGCCTGCTTTCCATCCATGACGCATTTCATCACGGCGCGCAGGGCAACCTCAGTTTTGCCGAAGCCCACATCGCCGCACAGCAGCCTGTCCATGGGGGTGGGAGATTCCATGTCGTGCTTGATGTCTGCAATGCAGCGCAGCTGGTCATCTGTTTCGGGGTAGGGAAAATTGTCTTCAAATTCCCGTTGCCAAGGGGCATCCGCCGCAAAGGCAAAGCCGGGCTGCCGCTTGCGGGCAGCGTAGAGCTGAATCAACTCACCAGCCATATCCTTGGCGGCCTTTCGTGCCTTGGCCTTTGTCTTTTGCCAGGCATCGGAGCCAATCTTGTTCAGCCGAACATTGGCGTCTTCTCCGCCGCCGCCAATATACTTGCTGACCAAATCCAGCTGTGTTGCAGGGACATACAGCGTGTCGGAGCCCTGATAGGCAATTTTAACATAGTCCTTAACTGCTCCGTCCACCTTGATTTGCTCCATTGCCATGAAGCGGCCGATACCGTAGTTTTCGTGTACGACCAGGTCGCCGGGAACAAGATCCGTGAAGGAGTTCAGCTTTTGACGGTTGGTTGCTCCGGTTTTCTTTGCCTTGCGCCGGGGCTCGCTTTTGGCAATCATCTGTCCTTCGGTAAGGACGGCCAGTTTGGACATGGGGTATTCCATGCCATAGGGCAGCGTGCCTTCACACAGGAGTATCTGCCCCGGCTTTGGCAGCGTAGTCAGGGGGATGCACAAAAAGGCACCCACACCCTTTTCTTGCAGCATCTGCTGGAGCAGCTCTGCCCGCCGCCGGGTGCCGCAAAGAACCATGCTGCCAAATTCCATCTTCTGGTAGTATTTAAGGTCACTGACCACCGTATCCATGCTTCCGCCGTAGCCGGGCAGCTGCTTGGCAGTGATGGGCAGCAGCTGCTTTGGCAGACAGTCATCCGGGTAGGCGCTGCCGCCGAAGGCATCAAAATAGGCCACGGTTTTTCCACGCAGACGGGTGCAGAAATCCTCCCATTGCAGCGCAAAATCACAAAGCTCGCCCACAACCAAGCCGGCTTGGAGCATACTGTCCAGCTGCATTCCCAGTTCCTCGGTGCGAGTTCTGGCGGCACGCTGCAAGCTGCTGTGGTCACACAGCACCAGAATGGAATCTCTGCTTACGTAGTCCAGCGCACAAGAAAACTCCGGGTAAATCAGTGACATATACCGATCGGAGGCAGTGTTGTGCAGCTCATTTTCGTATTTTTCCAAGTCCTTTGAAAGCGTTGCAATCAAGGATTCGTTGATGTTCTTGTGTCGGCGCTGCCGGGAAATCAGATTGCGCAAATCCTTGCACAGTCCTTCCATGCCATCGGGATGGCAGTGGGGCAGTGTCTCACTGATTGGGAGAATGGTGGCAGCGGTAATGTTTTCTTCCCGCCGCTGGGTGCCAGGATCAAAGTAGCCCATGGTATCCAGTTCGTCACCGAAGAATTCCATTCGCACCGGCTTCTCCTCTGCCGGGGAAAACAGATCCACGATTCCGCCGCGGACAGCAAACTGCCCAACGCCTTCCACCATGCCGCAGCGGCTGTAACCGGCGGAGACCAGAGCGGAGACAAGCTTGTCAACAGAATATTCCTTGCCGGTTTCCAGATGGAGTGTGGCAGCGGAAAGCACAGCCGGGGGCAGCGTGCGCTGGCTGGCGGATTCCCAGGACATAATCTGGATAGGGGTATCTCCCCGCCCCAGCGCATAAAGCTGCCGCAGCCGCTTCTGCTCCCAGGCGCGGGAAACAACGGCAGCATCATACAGCGTCAGATCCCGGCTGGGGAGAATGGGCGCATCCATATGCAGAAAGCATTTCAGCTCCTCCTGCATTCTGTGGGCGGCCATGTCGTCTTGCACCAGGATGACAAGGGGCTTTTTCGTATCTACACTTAGCCCGGCAATGATGTGGGAACGGTTGATTTGCCCGATGCCTGTGACAGCGGCGGGCTGTCCCAGCTTCATGCCCTCCACGAGGGAAGCGTACTCCGGGATGGTTTTCAGCATAAATAAAATTTGATCCATATTCGCGCCTCAATTAAAAAATGCTCCACGCGGAAAAGCGGAAAGTGGAACTGAATCCACTTTCCGTTTTCTATCGCATGATTTGGTTTAGGGGTGACTGCCGTTGTATCTGTTGGCCGCTTCCGGCACGCCCTGCTCCATAATGGCAAGGGCGGCATCCGCTGCGTTTTCCAGCGCAATGGAAAGGTCTTTTTCCTCTTTTGCGCTGAAGGAGGACAGCACCCAATTGGCTAGGTCATATTCCGGTGTGGGCTTTGCGCCAACGCCAATCTTCACCCGGGGAAAATCCTGACTGCCCAGCTCCGCAATGATGGACTTGATGCCGTTGTGCCCGCCGGCGGAACCCTCTGCACGGACGCGCAGCCTGCCGGGAGCCAACGAGATGTCGTCAAACATCACGATAATGCGCTGGGGAGGAATGCTGAAATAAGCACTCAGCTGCAAAACAGAGCGACCGGAGAGGTTCATATAGGTCTGGGGCTTTAGCAGGAACAGCTTTCTGCCGTCAACTGTAGTCTGCCCATACAGACCCTGGAATTTTGCCTTATCAATACGGCAGCCCAGCTTCCCAGCCAGAATGTCGATGGCGCGGAAACCGGTGTTGTGCCGCGTGTGCTCATATTCCTTGCCGGGGTTACCAAGACCGACAATCAGCCAGCTTTCTGAATTTCCTTTCAGCACGGCTCAGAACAGGTCAGCAATGGAGGTGCCGCCATGGATATGCTCAATGGCGCGGGCAAAAACGGGAGCCACATCCAAAAACTTGATTTTGTTGCTGGGGGTGTTGCCCATCTGGGGAATGGTATTCAGGAAGACAATTTCCTTGATGGGGCTGGCCTCAATGCGCTCGTAAGCGGGGCCGGAGAGCACACCGTGGGTTGCGCAGGCGTACACCTCTTTGGCACCGCCCACTTCCACCAGCGCCTTTGCAGCATTGCACAGGGAACCGGCGGTGTCCACCATATCGTCGTAAAGAATGCAAGTCTTGTCCTTGACATCGCCAATGACGTTCATTACCTCGCAGACATTGGCCTTCTGACGGCGCTTGTCCACAATGGCCAGGCTCATGTGAACCTTCTGGGCGAAGGTACGGGCGCGGCTGACGGAGCCGACATCGGGAGAGACAACAACAAACTGGGAATGGTCAAAGGCTTCCTCAGGGAATTTCTTCAGATAGTAGTCCACAAAGGAGGGGTTGCCCAGCAGGTGATCCAGGGGGATATCAAAGAAGCCCTGAATCTGGGAGGCGTGCAAATCCATGGTCAGCACGCGGTCAGCGCCAGAAGCGGTAATCATGTTCGCAACCAGCTTTGCAGAGATGGGATCGCGGCTCTTTGCCTTGCGATCCTGACGGGCGTACCCAAAATAGGGAATAACGGCGGTGATACGACCGGCAGAGGCACGGCGGCAGGCATCGGTCATTACCAGCAACTCCATCAGGTTGTCGTTGACGGGCTTGCAGGTGGACTGTACCAGGAAAACGTCTGCACCACGGCAGGTTTCATTCAAAGAGACGGAAACTTCGCCGTCGGCAAAGGTCTTGACCTCTGCTTGACCCAGGGGAACGCTCAGGGACTTGCAAATCGTCTCGGCAAACTGAGGATTGGAATTGCCGCAGAAAATTTTGATGTTATCTCCGTAAGCTGTCATCAAAGAAATACCTCGCTTTTTTCTTTTTCTGCCCCCGCTGGGCGGAGGCCAATTACAATCTCATTATATCACCACACCAAGTGAAAAAGCAAGCAGCAGTCAAAAAAAATACCGCCGAAAAACGGGTTAAAATTTATTCTGTCTTGTGTAAACCGCCAAAAAATACATAAAACAATTATGCACAATCACAAAGCGTTGTATCCCCCAGGAAAGAACAAGAAGACGAAATTATGTTTGAAAAATGACTTGTAGTATATTTAAATGTATGCTATAATCATGGGAACGATTCTGAGGCAGGAGAAAACATGAACGATGAATGACAAAATTGTAATCCAGGGTGCCAGAGAAAACAATCTAAAAAATGTGAACCTGACCATTCCGCGGGATAAGCTGGTGGTTTTCACGGGGCTCAGCGGCTCCGGAAAGTCCAGCCTCGCGTTCGATACCATTTATGCCGAAGGGCAGCGACGCTATGTGGAAAGTCTCAGCTCCTACGCCCGTCAGTTTTTGGGGCAGATGGACAAGCCGGATGTAGACTCCATTGATGGGCTTTCCCCGGCCATTTCCATTGACCAGAAGACAACCTCTAAAAGCCCTCGCTCCACAGTTGGGACAGTCACGGAGATTTACGACTATCTGCGCCTTTTATGGGCAAGAGCCGGCGTTCCCCATTGCCCGAAGTGTGGCAAGGAAATTCGCCGCCAGACCATTGACCAGATTGTGGATCGGATAGAGGCATTGGGGGATGGAACTAAGTTCCTGATTCTCTCCCCGGTGGTGCGGGGCAAAAAAGGTGAGCACCAAAAGGTGTTTGAGGATGCCCGCAAGCAGGGCTTTGTCCGCTTGCGCCTGGATGGCATCCAGTATGATCTTTCCGAAGAAATCAAGCCGGAGAAGAATAAAAAGCATACCATTGAGCTGATTGTTGACCGCCTTGTTCTGAAAGACGGCATTCGCCGCCGTTTGACCGACTCCATCGAGACGGCCTGCAACCATTCCGGGGGACTGGTGACCATTTCCGTTCCGGGGCAGGAGGAAGAATTGACCTTCTCCCAGAATTATGCCTGCGAGGACTGCGGCATCAGTATGCCGGAATTGGAGCCCCGGATGTTCTCCTTCAATAATCCCGCCGGTGCCTGCCCCAGCTGCACCGGGCTGGGCTTTCAGTTGATTGCGGACGAAGACCTGGTGATTCCAGATAAAGAGAAATCCATCTTTGACGGTGCCATTCAGGCCTCCGGCTGGCAGAGTGCCCGCACCGATTCCATTTTCCGAATGTACTTTGAGGCGTTGGCACAGAAGTACCATTTCTCTCTGACCGTGCCGGTGAAGGAGCTGCCCAGGGATGTGATGGATGTTATCCTGTACGGTACAAAGGGAGAAAAGCTCCACATGACCTATAACCGTGGAAATGGCATGGGCGTACTGGAGCAGCCCTTTGAGGGAATCCTCAATAACATCTCCCGGCGCTATCGGGAAACGCAGTCTGATGCAGCGCGGAAGGAACTGGAGGAATGTATGTCCACAGCCCCCTGTCCTGTGTGCCACGGCAAGCGGCTGTCGGCCATTGCACAGGCGGTGACTGTCGGAGGCGTGGGCATTATGGACTTCTGCGCCATGAGCATCCGCAAGGAACTGGATTTCATGGAAACCCTGCATCTGGAAGGGAATATGGCGTTGGTTGCAGCGCAGATTGTCAAGGAGATAAAGTCCCGCCTGCAATTCCTTTTGGACGTGGGGCTGGGCTATCTGACCCTCTCTCGGGCGGCGGGGACGCTCTCCGGCGGTGAGAGCCAGCGCATCCGGCTGGCAACGCAGATTGGATCTTCTTTGATGGGGGTACTGTATATCCTGGACGAGCCATCCATTGGTTTGCACCAGCGGGATAATGACAAGCTCCTTGCAACCCTGGAGCATCTGCGGGATTTGGGCAACACTCTGATTGTGGTGGAGCACGATGAAGACACCATGCGTGCTGCTGATTTTTTGGTAGATGTGGGACCCGGCGCGGGAAGCCACGGCGGGCAAATTGTTGCCGCTGGTACACTTCAGGACATTTTGGATTGCCCCCAATCCATTACCGGCCAATATCTGTCCGGGGCAAAGAAAATTCCCGTCCCCACAGAGCGCAGAATGGGAAACGGAAAGAAGCTGGTCATTCGGGGGGCGAGGGAAAACAATCTGAAAAATCTGGATGTGGAAATTCCCTTGGGAACTTTCACCTGCGTCACCGGCGTGTCCGGCTCCGGCAAATCCACCCTTGTCAATGAAGTGCTGAATAAAACGCTTCTTGCAAAGCTGAATCATGCCCGCACCCGTCCCGGCGCGTGTACCTGCATTGAGGGAATTGAAAATCTGGACAAGGTGATTGACATTGACCAAAGCCCCATCGGCAGGACACCCCGCTCTAATCCGGCGACCTATACGGGGCTGTTTAACGACATCCGGGATTTGTTTGCCTCCACTGCAGAGGCGAAAATGCGCGGCTATGGCCCAGGTCGCTTCAGCTTCAACGTGAAAGGTGGCCGCTGCGAAGCCTGCTGCGGCGATGGCCTTGTAAAAATCGAAATGCACTTCCTGGCGGATGTCTACGTTCCTTGTGAGGTATGCCATGGTTCCCGCTATAACCGGGAGACGCTGGAGGTGCAGTACAAGGGGAAGAATATTGCCCAGGTTTTGGATATGACCGCCGAGGAGGCAGTGGACTTCTTTGAGAATCTGCCGAAAATCCGCAAAAAGGCTCAGATGCTCCAGGAGGTTGGCCTGGGCTATGTGAAGCTGGGGCAGTCCAGCACCACCCTGTCTGGCGGCGAAGCCCAGCGAGTCAAGCTGGCCACGGAGCTGGCGCGGGTGTCCACCGGACGTACCATCTATATTCTGGACGAACCTACCACCGGCTTGCACGCGGCGGACGTTCATAAGCTGATCGAGGTGCTGCAGCAGTTGGTGGAGGCAGGAAATACGGTGCTGGTCATTGAGCACAACCTGGATGTTATCAAGACTGCCGACTATCTTATCGATCTGGGACCGGAAGGCGGTGACGGCGGCGGAACATTGGTGGCAGCCGGAACGCCGGAGAAGGTTGCTGCAACAGAAGGCAGCTTCACCGGTGCTTATCTGAAAAAGTATTTGGAGTAAACAGAAAAATTGGGTCGGCAAATCGCCGACCCAAGCAAAATCAATATCTGTTATAAGGAAGAAGTTCAGAAAGCTCGATTAACGCGTGATCCTGCTCCCCGGCGTAGTCCGCGCCCAGCAGCACGGTGCGCAGCTTTGCGGTGTCATCCGGGACGGAGGTGAAGGTGAGGGTCACTCTGGTTCCGGTTTTTTCCGGGTGGTCTACCAGAACGGCTCCCCGGTGCAGGGCGGCTGCGTTGCGGATCAGCAGCATTCCAAGTCCAATGCCGTGGCGGCTGTCCTCCAAACATGGCTCTCGCAGATATCGGGAGAACAGGGTGGCTTGATCTTCTTTGGGAATCCCGCTGCCGGTGTCCGTGACACTGAAGCAGAACTGCTTGCCGCTGGCACGCAGCAGCAGATGAACCGTGCCGCCTGCTGGAGTGAATTTCAGCGCGTTAGAAACCATGTTCAGAACCGCCCGCTCCATAAGCTGCCGGTCAAATACGCAGATGCAATCCGTTTGCAGCCCACTGTAAGAGATTTGAATGCCTGTTGTATCGGTTAATGCTGTGACTTTTTCCGCGATTTCCCGGAATACGGCATCCACATTCTGACGCTCTGGACGGAAGGACAGGCTGCTGCCGGAGGCATCGGACATATTTCCAATCATCCGAAGCAGCTGGTATAGACTGCGCTTTAGTTTGCTCTGGGCGGCGTTCTCCAAGGAAAGCTGCTGAACCGTCAGCATTGCATCTGTAAGGGGAGCGCGCAGTTCACGGGCGGCCAGCGCCAGAATGCGAAGCTCATCGCTTTCAAACTGTTGGTCGAGGGTGAACAGATTTTCATCTCCCACCCGCACCACGGAAGCACCGAAGGACTGCCCGTGGATTGCCAGCGTTACATAAAGCAGCCCGCCGCAGTAGGCTGCGTAGTTCTCGTTTCCTGCTTCCAGAAGTGCCTCCACCGGGAGCCCCTCCCGCAAGTAAAGCTTTCTGGCAGGTTGATTGAGGCGCGTGATTATCCCGTTTTTTACGCAGAACACCGGGCGCGGCAGCAGCTCCAACAGTTCGGTTTCTTCGGTTCTTTGATCCATAGGAAATCCTCCTGACGTGAATAGGGTGCGCAGAAGACGGAAAATCTTTCCCGGTAGGTTTCGTCATTTTTCTCTATTCTAGCGGAAGAATGAAAAAATAGCAAGGGGTTTACATGAAAGTTGAGGCGAAATAATGTCAATACATGACGGCCACCGAAAAAGGCTCCGCCAGCGCTTCTTGCAGGAGGGGCTGGAACACTTTACAGATGTGCAGGTATTGGAGCTGGTACTTTTTTATGCCATCTCCCGGCAGGATACCAACCCTATTGCCCACGCGCTGCTTGACCATTTTGGCTCGCTTTCCCAGGTGATGGATGCGCCGATAGAGGAATTATGCAAGGTGGAAGGAATCGGGGAGAACACTGCCGCCTACCTGCATCTGATTACCCAGGTGGGGGGATGCTATCTCAGAGACCGCGCCGCAAAGGTCAATATTCTGCCTACCATGGAAAGCTGTGCCGCCTATCTGCATCCCTATTTCTATGGGCGGAGTATAGAGATGGTTTATCTGCTCTGCCTGGATGCAAAGTGTAAGCTGTTAACCTGCCGGAAGATTGCAGAGGGGAATGTAAACTCCACGAGCCTCTCTATCCGTAAAATTGTGGAGACAGCTCTGCTTGCCAATGCGTCCAGCGTCCTGCTGGCACACAATCACCCGGGCGGCATGGCGATTCCGTCCTACGAGGACATCGCCACGACTCGCAATGTGGTATCCGCCTTGCGGGCGGTGGAGATTCGGTTTGTTGACCATCTCATTTTCTGTGAGGACGATTATGTTTCTTTGGTGCAGTCCGGCTATCTGGCTGAGGAATCGGAGGAATGACAATGGATAAATTCAAATTAGTGTCGGAGTACAAGCCATCCGGTGACCAGCCGGAGGCAATTGAGGCGCTGGCAAAGGGCGTAGAGCTGGGGCTGCGGGAGCAGACGCTTCTGGGCGTTACCGGTTCCGGCAAAACCTTTACCATGGCTTCGGTTATTGCAAAGCTGAACCGTCCCACCCTGGTGCTGGCACACAACAAAACTTTGGCAGCACAGCTGTGCTCAGAATTCCGGGAGTTCTTTCCGGAGAATGCGGTGGAGTATTTTGTTTCTTATTATGACTACTATCAGCCGGAAGCGTATATTGCGCACACGGATACCTACATTGAAAAGGATTCTGCTGTCAACGAGGAAATTGACCGGTTGCGCCATTCTGCAACCTCGGCACTGTTTGAGCGCCGGGATGTGATTGTGGTTGCTTCCGTCAGCTGCCTGTATGGCTTGGGTGACCCCATTGACTATAAGAGCATGGTGATTTCCCTGCGGGTGGGGCAGGAACGCCCCATGGATGAGATTTTAAAGAAGCTGACGGAAATTCGTTATGAGCGTAACGACATTGATTTCTCCCGCAATAAATTCCGGGTGCGGGGTGACACCTTGGAAATTTACCCGGCCTATTGGTCGGGGCGTGCCATCCGTATTGAATTCTTCGGTGACGAGGTTGACCGCATCAGCGAAATCAATGCGGTTTCCGGCATGACAGAGCGGTATTTGGATCATGTGGCAATCTATCCGGCCAGCCACTATGTGGCCTCAAAGGAAAAATTGCAGCGGGCTATGCTGGAAATCCAGAAAGAATGCGATAGGCAGGTGCAGTTTTTTCGGGACAACAATAAATTGATTGAGGCTCAGCGCATTGCCCAGCGCACTGCCTATGATCTGGAGATGCTGACAGAAATCGGCTTCTGCACCGGCATCGAAAATTATTCTCGGGTGATTCAGGGCAGGGAACCGGGCACACCGCCCACCACACTGCTGGATTATTTCCCAAAGGATTTCCTGATGTTCATCGATGAGAGCCATGTGACCCTGCCTCAATGTCGCGCCATGTACGCCGGTGACCGTAGCCGGAAGGATGCGCTGGTGAACTATGGCTTTCGCCTGCCCTCGGCTTATGACAACCGGCCTTTGAATTTCGGGGAGTTTGACCAAAAAATCAATCAGGTTATCTATGTTTCTGCAACGCCGGGAGAGTACGAGCGCAGCCGCTCCGGCCAGATTGTGGAGCAGGTGATTCGCCCTACCGGCCTGTTGGATCCCATGGTGGAGGTTCGCCCTATTGACGGCCAGATTGACGACCTGATTGGAGAAATCAACGCCCGCACATCACGGCAGGAGCGGGTGCTGGTCACGACACTCACAAAGAAAATGGCGGAGGATTTGACGGTTTATCTGACCAAAGCAGGAATTCGGGTGCGGTATATGCACTCCGATGTGGGTGCAATGGAGCGAATGGAAATCATTCGTGATCTGCGCCTTGCAAAATTTGACGTGCTGGTTGGCATCAACCTGCTGCGGGAGGGACTGGATTTGCCGGAGGTGAGTCTGGTGGCCATCCTCGATGCGGATAAAGAGGGCTTTCTGCGCAGCGAAACCAGCTTGATTCAGACCATTGGCCGTGCCGCACGAAACGCGGAGGGCAAGGTCATTATGTATGCCGACACGGTAACCCCCTCCATGCGTATGGCACTGGACGAGACGGCTCGCCGCCGGGACATTCAGAACAGCTACAATCAGGCGCACGGCATTGTCCCCCGAACGGTTATTAAATCTGTCCGTGACCTCATTGAGATTTCTTCGCCCACTGCTGAACGCAAGGGCAGAACCGGTGTGAAGATGACCAAGGTGGAGAAGGAAAAAGAAATTGCCCGTCTGGAAAAGCAGATGAAGGAAGCGGCGAAGATGATGGAATACGAGTATGCCGCTCTGCTGCGTGACCAGATTATTGAGCTGCGGGGCGCGGATGAAAAAAAGTAGGAGCGTGTATATGAAACGAATGCAGCTGCTGGAGCCTGACTTTCGCATCCAAATGAATAAGCTGCTGATTCCCTTGGTGATTCAGAATCTTCTCAATGCGGCGGTCAGCTCTTCGGATGTGGTGATGCTCAACTATGTGGGGCAGGCCTCCATTTCGGCAGTGTCCCTTGCCGCCAACTATGCCAACATCCTTGCCAACGTGTTTTACGGTCTGGGCACGGGAGCAACGCTGCTGTGCGCTCAGTATTATGGCAAGCGGGATTTTCGAGCCATTCAGGCCGTGCAGGGAATTGCGCTGCGCTACAGCGTGACAATTTCGGCGGTATTTGCGTTGCTGGCCTTTTTCATGCCGGAGGGCTTAATGCACCTGTTTACCAAGGACACAGTTCTGATTTCCATTGGCGCGGACTACCTTCAGGTGATGGGAATAACTTACCTGTGCTGGGGTATCATAGAGATATACGCCGCCGTTCTGCGCAGCATTGGCAGGGTAACCATATGTCTGGCAATGAATGTGATGACCTTCTTTTTGAATATTGCGCTCAATGCGGTGTTCATTTTTGGCCTTTGCGGCGCACCTCGGCTGGGGGCTACCGGCGTGGCCATTGCCACGGCGACCTCCCGGGCGGTGGAGCTATTGGGCTTCGCGGTTGTTTCCATCCGGTCGAAGGACGTAAGGCTGGATTTACGGGAAATGCTCCATACCAATAAATTGCTGCGGGGTGACTTCATCCGGCTGGCGTTGCCGGCGTTGGGCAATGATGTGTCCTGGGGTGTGGCGTTTTCCATGTACTCCGTTATTTTGGGGCATCTGGGCAATGACGCTGTGGCGGCCAACTCTATGGTGGTTGTGGTGCGGAATCTCGGCTCCACGTTTTGCTTTGCGGTGGCCGCAGCGGGCGGCATCCTGCTGGGTAACGTAATGGGAACGGGGGATTTGAAAAAGGCAAGGGGCTATGCCTCCAATATCATGAAGATGACGGTTGCATCCGGCTTCGTCGGCGGCATGGTGCTGATTGCGGCAATTCCTCTGGTGCTGTCCTTTGCATCGGAGAGCCTGTCGGCGACTGCCATGCATTACCTGCGGGTGATGCTGTGGATTAACTCCTATTATATCATGGGCAGTGCTGTCAACACCTCTCTGATTGCCGGCATTTTCCGGGCGGGCGGAGACACCCGGTTCGGCCTTGTTTGTGATACCATCGATATGTGGTGCTACGCTGTCCCGCTGGGTTTCCTTGCTGCCTTTGTGCTGAAGCTGCCGGTTTTGTGGGTGTATTTCCTGCTGTGTACCGATGAATTTGTGAAGTGGCCTTGGGTTATCCGTCATTACCGCAGCGGTGCATGGCTGAAAAACATCACGCGGGACGGGCTGTTTGCGTCGGAGAAATGAACCGATTTTTAAGACCTTCTTAACAGTGCGCGTTTTTTGAGGTTTTATGTCAATTCCACTTGCTTTTTTTTCAAGGCAATGATAGAATATCATTGACATTACCATAAAGGTAGGGGACTAGCGATGGATAAGAACGATTTCGATCTCGACATCGATTTTGAGAAAGAATACGGATTTGACCCGAAGGACTTTCTCTCGGAGGATGACGATTTCGATTATTCAGATATTTTGGACGAAGATGAAGCCGCAGAAGATGCATCAGAGGATGAGGACGCAACAAAGGAATTCCATTTTGACCATGCTTCGCAAGATGCACAGAATGCCGAAGAAGATGACGATTCTGCTCAGGAGCGGCTTGATGAAAGCTTCGATGACGACCGGATGACCCAGGACGATGACCCATATCCGCCGGAGGATGACCTGGATTACCCTGCAGAGGATGAACCACAGGCCTACGATACTTCCGACGAAGAGCCGGATGAGGGGCAATACGAGGATGGCTACGAGGAGACGGATGAGCCTCCTAAAAAGAAAAAGAAGATTGGATTGAAGCTGCCGAAGCTTTCGGATATCAAAATGCAGAAGAAGGGGAAGGGAAGAACGCAGAAACCTGCAAGAACCAAAGATCCCGCCAAAAAGAGCGTGTTTTCTAAGCTCCTGGATATGTATATGGAGCCGGTTACCCGCGCCAAAGAGGAGTCCGAGGTGCTTGATCCCCTCGATCCGCGCTATATCCGCCGGAAGAAGCGGGAAAAGAAACGCATTTTCAAGGAAGTGTACCTTCCTGCAATCATTGCCTGCGCGGCGCTGTTCCTGATTTTGAGTTTTGTGGTTGGTTCTGTTTCCAATGCCCTTGTGGTACGGAAGAACAACCAGTCCAAGGCGCAGCAGGAGGCAATCCAGCAGGCCAATGCTGCGGATGCAGCCGAGGCGGAATATAAGAACCTTATTTCTCAGGCGGATGCACTGGTAACGCAATATGATTATGACGGTGCAATTGAGCTTTTGGACGGCTACAGCGGTACGAACGCCAAATATAAGGAAATGGTGGACAGCAAAAAGAGCGATCTTGTGAAAGAGCAGCAGAAGCTCAGCGAGATTAAGGATGTTTCAACCATTCCCAACCTATCCTTCCATGTGCTGATGGCTGATGCTTCCCGCGCCTGTAACAAGGATGTGTCCGGTGAGTATGCAGGTCTCTACAACAAGAACTTCGTATCGGTAGAGGAATTCAGCCGGATTCTGAACCAGCTGTATACCGGAAATTATGTCTTGGTGGATTTTGACAGCTTCATCTACAGCAACGTCGGCCTGGATGGAAATGCCACCTTTGGAACAAAATCCATTTATCTGCCCCAGGGCAAAAAGCCGGTGATGATTACCGAGACCATGGTCAACTATTTTGAATACATGGTTGACCCGGATAAAGACGGCAAGCTGGACGGCAAGGGTCATGGCTTTGCCAATAAGCTGGTGGTGGATGCCAATGGCGACATCAAGGCTGCTTATGTTGACAGTAATGGTCAGGAACTGATTGGCAATTATGACCTGGTTCCTGTGCTGGAGAGCTTCATTGCAGAGCATCCTGATTTTGTCTATCGGGGCGCAAGAGCAATTCTGGCTGTTACCGGCAGCGAGGGCGTGTTTGGCTATCGAACCAACACTTCTTACGTTTCCAGATTTGGTCAGGCTTACTATGACAACGAAGTTGTAGAGGCAAAGAAGGTGGTTGCTGCCCTGCGGGAAAAGGGCTATACCATTGCCAGCTACACTTATTCCAATCAGGCCTATCGCACTATGAACACCCTTCAAATCCAGGCAGAGGTCACCAATTGGACCAACCAGGTTACCCCTGTGCTGGGCGATGTGGACACCATTGTGTTTGCTCGCGGCAGTGACATCGAGGCTTATTCCGGCACAACCTTCAATGTGCTGTACAACAGTGGCCTCCGTTACTTCCTCAACAGCGGTTCTTCCCCCCGAGTGGATGTGAACACCACTTTCGTCCGCCAGACCCGCTTGATGGTCACCGGCGAGATGCTGGCCTGGTATTCCAGTCAGTTCTCCAGCTACTTTGACAGCAATCTGGTGATTGACCTGAGCAGCCGTGGAAGTATGCCTGCAAAATCCTGATTCAGAGCGCCGGGAAATTTTCCCGGCGCTTTTCCTTGGCAGATGTTCCGCAGAAAAAAGGAGAGAGAAACATGAATGAGGTTATCGTCATCACCGGCGGGAGCAGCGGCATTGGCCTTGCCACGGCAGCCGCGCTTCGGAAAAGAAATTGCAGGGTCTATGAGCTGAGCCGCCGGAATGTGAAGCATGAAAACGGTGTGCTGCATCTGTTGACGGATGTGACCGATGAAGCCGCAGTGAAAGCAGCAATCGACACGGTGATAGCCAGAGAGGGCAGGGTGGACGTGCTTATCTGCAATGCAGGCTTCGGAATCTCCGGGGCGGCGGAGTTCACGGAAAATGAAGCTGCCAAGCATCTTCTGGATGTCAACTTGTTTGGCGCGGTGAATGCAGTCAAGGCGGTGCTGCCCCGGATGCGTGCCCAACACAGCGGGCGCATCCTGTGCATCAGCTCTATTGCTGCACCGGTTCCCATCCCGTTCCAGGCGTGGTACTCCGTGTCCAAGGCGGCGGTTCGCGCTTATGCATCAGCATTGCGGGGGGAGGTTTCTACCTTCGGAATCCAGGTTGCGTCCATCCTTCCGGGGGACATCCGTTCCGGCTTTACCGGAAGCAGGGAGAAGTCCTGCGCCGGAGATGATGTTTATATGGGAAGAATTTCCCGTTCTGTGGCGGTTATGGAGCATGATGAACGGACGGGCATGACGGCGGAGGCCGCCGGAGAGGCGATTGCCAGAATTGCGTCCAAAGGTCGCTTGAAGCCGGATTATGCCATTGGTCTGCCCTACAAGGGCGTAATGCTGCTGCTCCGGATTTTACCGGGGAGACTAACAAGCTGGATCGTCCGGCAAATCTATGCCAGATAACGCCCAATATACCGGATTTGCGGCCAGCAAAGATCCATCCGCCAAAGTGTCTTTTGTGGAAATAGATGTTTTTATACGGAAAAGCTGACGCAGGATAATTGACAATTGCGATAATTCAATGTATAATACACTCGGAAATTGCGGGGATTGAAGCGCTTGCAGTGATTTTCGCCGTTTCTGACACGTTAATCCGAAGGCGGAATACCGCCTTTTGAAAGAAAGGAAATTTGCCATGATTTACAGTGCAGAAGTACAGAATATGT
>ERZ1034952.208-NODE-208-length-53841-cov-4.952497_pt1 | contig 53841 bp, 47 predicted proteins | sample MGYA00520625_ERZ1034952 | MGnify/ENA primary metagenome ERZ1034952 (study PRJEB33766, sample SAMN09781773) | gut metagenome | biome: gut microbiome | host: Homo sapiens | place: Madagascar | study: EMG produced TPA metagenomics assembly of the PRJNA485056 data set...
CCCTCACCTTGGCAAGGTGATGCTCTACCAACTGAGCCACGTCCGCATGTTGTCTGTTTAAATGGTGGGCGATACTGGGATCGAACCAGTGGCCCCCACCGTGTCGAGGTGATGCTCTCCCGCTGAGCTAATCGCCCACTTAAACAGAATGCCTTTCAGCGGTTGATTAGTATACCTGAACCACGAAGACCGTCAAGCCCTCTGGTTAAAAATATCCATAATAGGGCGTTTGCACAACAGCGGAATGCGCCCATTTGATGAGCGTGATGAAGTCGAATACCGGCAATCCCGTTGCTGCTTGGATGGCATAGGCGTACGGTGGCAGATCGCTGCATTCGAGCAGGATCGCACCGATCTCTGGATGTTGCTCGACCAGGTCATGGGCCGTCTTTTCGAGATCCTCGGTAAGCCATTTGTTGTCGAGCGTCTCCTCGCCCCAGCGAATCGGAGCGAAGCTCTCCATCGAGCCCACATCTTGGATGATAAGATCATCCAACTGCGATCCGACCCCGCTCAATATCTCATCGTCGATATTATCTGCGCTCGCCGCGAACACCGCGATCTTCTGCTCTTGCTTCAAACCAAGCTTGATGAGTGGAAGCTGACAGAGGCTCGAAAGGAAGACGGGGACACTTACCGCATCCGCAACCTGCTTTTGGAAGTGCGCGAAGTATCCGCACGCTCCCACGATCGCACGCACGCCTTCAGCCTCCAATTCTTTGGCAGCCTCGACAACGACCATCTCAAGCTCAGGAGCTCCTTCAAAGAGCAGTTCGATATCGAATTCGACCTTCTTATAGAGCACCGGAAAATCGAACGTGGTCGCATTCACCACATTTCCAGGAAGCTTCGGATACTTCAGATCGACCGCGATCACACCGATCGCATGGCCTGAAGTGAAGTGAGCGGGAACCGAGAAGGTCCCCGCAAGGTCTTGAGAATTCACGAACGGGCGTTGCCACGTCATGCCACGACTCCTAACGTAAGGTGCTTGCGCACGGTTATTCGGTATAGATGCCCTCATTCAGATACGCGAGCAACGCCTCTTTATCCATATGGCCGATGCCTAAGTCCTCGAGCTTAAGGCCGCTTTCGAAATAGTCGGTCTTGTTCATAACGCCGCCGAGCACGATCATCGAGTCGATGATGGGTGTTGGAACACCGAACTTCTTGCCCAGTTCGTGATAGACATGGCAGCCAACCGGCACATCTTCCGTTACGTAGCGATTCTGGATCGTGAACGGACCGGTGCCATAGCCCACTTCCCATTCCTCGTCGAACGGAACGTCGCAGCCCTCGCCCATGTATTCCTGGCCGAGCACGCTCGTTCGCTGATAGAAGACCTTTTTATCGAAAGGCTGGATACCAACGCCGATCGCATTAGCGAGCGCGATCTCTTCGTTGTAGAACTGATACTGCACCTCTGAGATAGACGGACAGAAACTGTGGCTATAGATGCTGTAATCGTGCTTGTTCATATGGAGCACCGTGTTGAAGTTCTCCATCGTGGAAACGCCCAAGAGGGTGCCCGGAACATGGATAACGGGGTTCACGTTCGAGAAACCGATATCAAGCACAGTCTCACCGCTGACCACGCCATCACCCTGGGTTATAGCGTCAAAGCAACCGAGCGCCTTGGAGCTTTCAAGGAAGTCTTCCTGATCGGTCATCGGCAACGCTGCACCACGCAAGGTGATCGCACGATAGACCAAGCTCACATGCGCATTCATGATGCCGCCTTCAGTATCGACGCGCGTGCCGTAAGGAGCGCTCGACCAGCCGCCTACGATGACCTTCTTCGTGCAACCTGCCTCACGCATCATCTTGCGCAGTTTCAGCGTGCCATAGTTGTCCGGGATGATGTGGATGATCTGACCATCTTCAAGGCACGGGATGAGCGCATTGAAGAACACCTCATGAGCGATAGAAGGAATGCCGACTACGATGAGCTTCGCGCCCTTCACGGCCTCAGCGACCGAATTGGTGACCTTCGCGAATTCTGCGCGACCATAACGAGCGAACCCGTATTTCGTCTGCGTACCGGGAAGCTTCTGACCGATAGTGATACCGGTCCGCTCGACCGTACCAAGGCTTGATTCGAAGAAGGGATCAAGATCGCAGATACGAACTTCTTGCCCTGCAAGCGCGCAATCCGCACCGCACGTCTTACCAACTGCGCCACCACCAAGGACCGCTATGGGCGCGCTTCGCAATTCTTCTACATCGATCATAAGAACGACCTTTCTTAGATTGGATTATTCAATAGCCTATGAAACGCTTCTATGATACGCCAAAAGCTAGCAAGGGGTAAGAGCAGGTTATGCAAGCCCTCTGCATATAAGACTATGCGCGATTGAGTCGGTTTTCTCGTGATCACCTGCGCTGCAAAGGCAGCATCTCGCTCCAAGCATACGTTCGCTATAACCAGTTAGAAGAACTGATGATAACAAGAAGGATTGTGCTCAGAAAACGCAATGTTTAGACTAGTCACCATTGAATTCGAGCTTGATCGTTTGCGGGCATCATTCAGGAGCTATAGATGAACCGCGCGATAAGGATGACACAGAAAGGAACTCATTCAATGGAAAAAGCAAAACGACTCCCTAAGCTTCTTGTTGCTGCGCTGGCAGCGCTTGCGCTCTCCCTCCTGGCGCTCACTGGCTGCTCGGGCGGCGGTTCATCGTCTGAAGATAAGACCATCACCATCGCGGCGGTCCCAACCCCCCATGCCGAGATCTTGAACGATGTTGTGAAGCCTGCGCTTGAGAAAGAGGGCTACACCCTCGAGGTGAAAGAGTTCACCGACTACATTCAGCCCAATACAGTGACGGAGCAGGGCGAAGTCGATGCGAACTACTTCCAGCATAAGCCCTACCTCGATAACTTCAATGAGAATAATGGCACCCACCTGGTCGACGTAACCGGTGTTCATTTTGAGCCATTCGGTCTCTATTCGACCAAATACACCAGTCTTGATGAAGTTCCTAATGGAGCTATAGTCGCTGTTCCTAACGACGCAACCAACGAAGCGCGCGTGCTGCTCTTGCTCCAAGATCAGGGGCTGATCAAACTTGCTGAAGGTGTAGATATCACCGCAACTCCTAAAGATATCGTGGAAAACCCCAAGAATCTGCAGTTCCGCGAACTTGAAGCCGCAGTTGTTCCAACAGTGATCGACGATGTTGCGATCGCTGGCATCAACGGCAACTATGCAATGGAAGCTGATCTGCTCGACAAACGCCTTGTAAGCGAGTCCACTGATTCTTTGGCAGCTCAGACCTACAGCAATCTGCTCGTTGTGAAGGATGGCAATCAGGATAAAGATAAGATCAAGGCGCTCGCTAAGGCACTGAACAGCGATGAGGTACGTAACTACATCAACGAAAACTACCAAGGAACGGTCCTTGCAACTTTCTAAGTGAAAAAGCGTACGCATTCTCCAAAAGCCCGGTCGCACGATCGGGCTTTTTTGTGCTCTCTTTTCTTTCTGCTTCATCCAAGAGACACATGCGCTCATTTTCTTCGTTGCGCTACAATACGGTATGTTCATGAATAACTCACCATCAAGAGGCACCGAAACGCTATGCAATCGAATCTAACGCTCCAACAACTGCGCTATATCACCGAAGTGGTCGAATGCGGCTCGATCAATGCCGCGAGCCAGAACCTATATGTGTCTCAGCCGGCACTCTCCACTGCCATCAAGGATGCCGAGCAAGAGCTCGGGATCGAGATATTCAATCGTAGCAATCGCGGCATCACCCTCACTCAGGAAGGTGTCGAATTCGTGGGCTACGCCCGCCAAGTCCTGGAGCAGGTCGATCTGCTCGAAGCACGCTATAGCGGTGCAGGCAATAAGGCAGTGCAGAAGCTCTCCATCTCCTCGCAACACTATGCGTTCTGCGTAAAAGCCTTCGTTGACCTTGTCGAAGAATACGACCAGAACGAATATGAATTCACGCTTCGTGAGACCCGTACCGCCGAGATCATCGACGACGTTAAAAGCTACCGAAGCGAGTTAGGCGTGCTCTATTTGAGCAATTTCAACAAGCGCGTGATATCGAAGGCGCTCAGCGATGCAGGGCTTGAATTCGTTGCGCTCTTTGAAGCAGAGCCCCATGTCTTCGTTGGCGAGCATCATCCCCTTGCGCAAGAAACGTCAGTCAAGCCCGAACAACTTGAAGACTACACGCGCTATTCATTCGAGCAGGGTGCGAATAATTCTTTCTTCTTCTCAGAGGAGCCGCTTAGCCATCTTCCCCACAAGAAGCAGATCACCTATTCGGACCGCGGGACCCTCTCGAACCTGCTCACTAATTTCGACGGGTACACCATTGCGACTGGCGTGCTCTCCGACGAGATGAATGCGGGTATCGTTGCCATCCCGCTCGAAGCAGATGAGAAGATGACCGTTGGCTACATCCACCAAGCTGCGCACGACTTGAGCGAGCTGGCAAAGCGCTATATCAAGAAATTGCGTGCCTATATCGAAGCGAACCCCACGGTCACCACCTACATCGAACACCCTGATGCAGCTGGCGACAAGAACTAGGCCTATCGAAGACGAAGGAGCCTTGGTTATTTTTCGATAGCTTCCTTATTCGTTGCCGTATTGCCGATGGAGCCCTTATCCATACGATGCTCTTCGTCGTTCGGCTCAACATAGATAAGGATGTCTTGGACCTCGGGGAATGTCTCTGAGAGTTTCTGCTCGATCTCCGAGACCACCTTATGCGAGGCAATGACCGTCATCTCAGGATCGACCAGAATATGCAGGTCGAGGTAGATCTCTCCCTGCAGCCCGCGCGTACGGATCTGATGGGCTTCTTGAACCCCCTCTACGCTCTCGACCACTCCACGAATCTCTGTTGCAGGAATACGTGCTTCATCAGTGAAGGTGGCAAACGCGCTCTTGAAGATATCGAAAGCGGTGAACAGAATAGCCACCATGACGATGAGCGCCATGATGTCGTCTGCCATCTCTATCCCACAGGCGACCAAGATGAGCCCAACGATAACGCCGATCGAAACGAGACAATCTGAGAGCGTATGGGCAGCATCAGCTTTGAGGATGTCACTCTTAAGGCGATTCCCCATCCTGCGTTCGTAGGTGGTCACGAAGAGATTGACCGCGAGCGTACCCACCATGACGACGAACGAGATAGCTGTGACTTCCGTGTGATAGCTGCCTTCGATAAGCGAGATGACCGCGCTCGATCCAACCTGATAGGCGGCGAAGATGAGCATGAGTCCGATCATGAGCGAAGCGAAGGTCTCCAGCTTGAAATGTCCGTACGGGTGCTCTTTATCAGCAGGACGCGTGGCAAGGCTGATCCCGATGAGCCCAACCACGTTACCAGCAGAATCGAAGATCGAATGGATGCCATCGGCCTGCATTGCGGTCGAATACGAGATGGTTCCGTAAACGAACTTCGCAATCGCCACCGCAAGATTGAGCAAGAGCACGGCAAGCAGCACGCGCCTCACGGTGCTCGTTCGCTTTTCATGATTCTGTAGGCTCAAGTGAGACATAACGCTCCAAGGTGATCATCAATGGTACTTCACCAGAAGATCGTGCTGAACTTTGGTTCCATAGTATGAAAAAGGCTCCCAACAATGGGAGCCTTACTTTTTTAGCTGGTGTCGGAGGCGGGATTTGAACCCGCACACCCGTTCAAATGGGCACTAGCACCTCAAGCTAGCGTGTCTGCCGTTCCACCACTCCGACGTGTTTTCAGCGCTGTCTATCTTATCAAAAGTTTGCGATCTTGCAAGAAGCGATAGACAATTTCTTGCAGACGGAACCCCGAACGGCACGAAGCGTGCTCGAAGCCTTCATTCTGCCTACTGGCCAGGATTGATCGTGCCGTGTGGGAAGATGATCATGAGCACGATGAGCGACACCAAGAACACCGCCACCAGAATAATAGTGATGCGATCGAGATTCTTCTCAACGATGCTCGTTCCCTGGTTCGTACCATACACACTCGAAGCGATCATGTCCGAAACGCCGGTACCTTTACCAGAATGCAACAGGATGAAGATGATGAGTCCGATGCCCGAAAGAACGAGCAAGACAGAAAAGATGATTGCGAGTACTGACAAGTTGTTCCCTTATCTCATACGATTTATGCCATACAAAGCACTTATTATGACAAACAGCTTACTACTTTTCAAGAAGAGATTCTGCGGTCATTTCGGCCGGTAGCGGAATCCCAATCATATCGAGCAGCGTTGGAGAGATGTTCGCAAGGATGCCACGCGTATCTTTGAGCGTATAGCCCTTGTTCGCGCCATCGACCAGGATGAGCGGCACAGGAGCTGTGGTATGCGCAGTGAACGGCGTGCCATCTTCTGCGATCATGCAATCTGCATTGCCGTGATCAGCCGTAACGAGCGCCACTCCCCCTTTGCGGCGTATCGCATCGACGACCGCACCAACACCTGAATCGACCGCTTCCACTGCCTTGATGGCAGCATCCAACACGCCTGTATGGCCGACCATGTCGCAATTGGCGAAGTTCACGATATAGACATCCGCCTCATCGTTATCGATCGCAGCTACGAGCGTTTCTGCAACTTCAGGCTCGCTCATTTCTGGCTGAAGGTCGTAGGTAGCCACTTTAGGCGAAGGGATGAGCGTGCGGGTCTCGAGCGCTTTCGGCTCTTCTACCCCACCATTGAAGAAGAAGGTCACATGCGCGTACTTCTCCGTTTCTGCGATGTGATACTGGCGAAGCCCTTCTTCGGCAAGCACATCGGCAAGCACATGATCGGGGCAGACCTTCGGAAATGCGATAGGTGCTGGAATAGTAGGGTCGTATTCGGTAAGACAGACGAATACGGGCTTTTCCCAAGTGGGGCGAGCGAACGCTTCGAATGCAGGATCGCAAAGCGCACGCGAGATCTCACGAGCACGATCGGGACGGAAATTGAAGAAGATGAACGCATCCTGCGCGCTCGCTACTTCACCCGTCAAGCTGACCGGAACAACGAATTCGTCGGTCACCTCTGCTGCATACGAATCTTCCATGACCTCTCGCGCATTGCGCTCGGTCGCATTCTCCCCCAGCCAAATAGCGCGCCAAGCTTGTTCGACACGATCCCAACGATTATCGCGATCCATCGCATAATAGCGACCCGAGACCACGCCGATGCGCACATCAGCATTAGGCACATCCTTGAAAATGGCTGCGATCTTCTCCTCGAGCTCTTCAATGTAACCACTTCCGCTGCACGGCGGCACATCACGACCGTCCATGAAGCAGTGGACGCGCACCTTATTCACACCAAGACGCTTGGCCATCTCGAGCAAGGCATAAAGATGGGCGTTATTCGAATGCACGCCACCATCAGAAAGGAGCCCCATAAGATGCAAGGTAGAACCATGCTCAGCGACCGATCTCATCGCAGAGGCGATCACCTCGTTTTCGAAGAGCTCGCCGCTCTCGCAGGCATTATCGATACGCGAGAGCTCTTGGTGGACCGTTCGTCCAGCACCGATATTCAAATGCCCGACCTCGGAATTGCCCATCTGACCCTCCGGCAAACCAACGGGCTTTCCCGAAGCATCGAGTTCGATGTGTGGACAGGTCGCGAAAAGCTCATCGAGATGAGGCGTGTTTGCCAATGAGATGGCATTCCCGCTTCCAGGATCCGCAAGCCCGAACCCATCCATGATGATGAGGCATGCGGGCAAGGTAAGTGAAGAGCGCTCGGTCATGCTCTACTCCTCAGAAGCCTTTGCGGCAGCTTCGATGAGCTGCTTGAACGAATCGGCATCGAGCGCAGCGCCACCGATAAGACCGCCATCGATATCAGCCATCGCGAGCAGAGAATCGACATTGCCCACATTCATGGAGCCACCATAGAGAACGCGGATCGCTTCAGCAGCTTCTGCTGTGAACATGTCGGCGATGGTCTGGCGGATAGCCGCGCAGACTTCTTCAGCCTGCTCAGGCGTAGCAGTACGACCCGTGCCGATCGCCCACACGGGCTCATAGGCAACTACGACATGCGCAAGGTCTTCTGCATCGAGGCCAGCGAGTGCAGCACGTACCTGCGCGACAACGAATTCGATATAGCGATCATCATCGCGGATAGCGAGCGATTCGCCCACGCACACGATCGCACCAAGGCCATCGGCAACGAGCGCCTTGACCTTCAGGTTCACCGTTTCATCGGTTTCAGCGAAATACTCGCGGCGCTCTGAATGACCGACGATGCTATAGGTGCAACCCGCATCCTTGATCATCGGGATCGAGATCTCGCCCGTATAAGCGCCAGAAGGCTCGAAATAGACATTCTGAGCAGCAACTTCGATATCGGTCTTATCGAAATCGATGACCGTCTGCACCGGACGAATGTCGATCGCAGGAACGCAAAGGACCACCTCTACCTTGTCCCATGCGCGGTTGTAGTAATTGCAAAGCTGTTGAGTGAGTGCGATGGCTTCCGGGATGGTCTTATTCATCTTCCAGTTGCCTGCCATCATGTACTTACGCATATATCCCCCTTATTTCAGAGCTTCAACACCAGGAAGAAGCTCGCCTTGTACCAATTCCATCGAAGCGCCGCCACCAGTTGAGATGAAGGTCATCTGATCGGCTAGACCGAACTTATTCACCGCCGCAACGCTATCGCCGCCACCGATGATGGTGTCTGCCGCTTTGTTGTTCGCTACCGCTTCAGCAACCGCACGCGTACCACCTTCGAATGAAGGCATCTCGAACACGCCCATCGGGCCATTCCAGAACACCGTTTTCGCGTCCTCGATCGCTTCGGAATAGACGATGGCAGTAGCTGGACCGATATCGAGACCCATCATGTCATCTGGCATCTCAACGACCGTGCAGACTTCTTTACGAGCATCGTTGGCGAATTCATCGGCGCATACAACATCGACCGGCAAGAGCATCTCAACGCCCTTTTCCTTGGCCTTCTCGAGCATCTTGCCCGCACGCTCGACCCACTCTTCTTCCATAAGAGACGTGCCTGTTGAGAAGCCTTTCGCCTTCAAGAACGTGAAGCACATACCGCCGCCGATGATGAGCTTGTCGCACTTATCGATGAGCGCATCGATCACCTTCACCTTATCGGAGACCTTCGAACCACCCAGAATAGCGACGAAGGGGCGCTTGGGATCGTCGAGCATGGAAGTGAGGGTATTGACCTCTTTTGCCATGAGCGCGCCTGCGTAAGCTGGCAAGAACTGCGCAACACCAGCCGTGGAAGCATGGGCACGATGTGCAGCCCCGAAGGCATCGTTGATATAGAGATCAGCAAGCGAAGCAAGCTCACGAGCGAATTCAGGGTCATTCTTCTTCTCACGCTTATCGAAACGCAAGTTCTCAAGCAGCGCAATATCGCCATCTTCGAGTGCCGCAACCGTTTCTTTAGCTGAATCGCCAATGGTGTCGGTAGCGAATGCGACTGGCTTGCCGATCAGATCTTGCAGATACGCAGCTACGGGCGCGAGCGAGAATTCTTCTTGATAGCCCGTACCATCAGGCCTACCCAAGTGGCTTGCAAGGATAACGCGCGCACCGTGGTCGATAAGGTATTCGATGGTAGGGAGCGCAGCGCGGATGCGCGTATCGTCTTCGACCTTGCCATCATTGAGCGGTACGTTGAAATCTACGCGCACGAGCACGCGCTTACCCGAAACATCGGCATCGGTATATAACTTGAGGTCGCTCATAGTGATCCTTTCAAAATAAAAGGAGAGCATTTATGAAAATACTCTCCTTCATGTTCAAACCGTGATACCAAACTTAGGGAAGCAAGATCTTCGCGAGATCCTTCACGCGATTCGAATAGCCCCATTCGTTGTCGTACCAGGAAATGCACTTCACGAAGTTGCCTTCGCCACCCAGAACCATGGTGAGCAAGCTGTCGAAGATCGAAGAATGCGCATCGTCGACGATATCGGTCGAGACGATGGGCTCATCGACATATTCGAGGATACCCTTCATGGGGCCTTCAGCTGCAGCCTTCATGGCAGCATTGATCTCTTCGATCGTGACGTTCTTCTCGAGCTCGACCGTAAGATCGACCATAGAGCCATCGGGAGTAGGAACGCGCGTAGCAAAACCGTCGAGCTTGCCCTTGAGCTCAGGCAGAACGAGCGAAACGGCACGAGCAGCACCCGTGGTGGTCGGGATCATGGAAAGCGCTGCAGCACGAGCGCGACGCAGATCCTTGTGCGGAAGGTCGAGGATCTTCTGATCGTTGGTGTAAGCATGGATCGTATTCATGAAACCGCGCTTGATGCCGAAGTTATCGAGCAGCACCTTTGCCATAGGAGCAAGGCAGTTGGTGGTGCAAGATGCATTCGAGATGATGTTATCGGTCTCTGGGTTGTATTGATCGTCGTTCACGCCCATGACGATGGTGATGTCCTCGTTCTTCGCAGGAGCGGAGATGATGACCTTCTTAGCGCCTGCCTCAAGATGAGCTTTCGCCTTGTTTGCATCGGTGAACAGACCGGTGGATTCGACCACGATATCGACACCGAGCTCGCCCCACGGGAGGTCTTCGGGATTGCGTTCCGAAAGAACCTTGACCTTGCGGCCATTCACTACGAAGCCTTCTGCTTCTGCGACGACCTCTTCGAAAACACGGCCATGGATGGAATCATATTTCAAAAGGTGAGCCATGGTGGGAATATCGCCCAGGTCATTGATAGCAACAACCTCAAGTTCGGGATCGTTTTCCATGGCACGGAATACCAAGCGGCCGATACGACCGAATCCGTTAATACCAACCTTGGTTGTCATAGGTTTCCCCTTTCGTGGCACGTGAGCATTCACGAACCTCTTGCATACTTCAACATGCTTCGCTCTTGAAGAAAGCCTCCTATACGAAGCACAACCAATGAACTAACGTATTCACTATATCAGAAACAGAGTTGAGCAAGCGTTTTCAGAAAAAATGAATGGATAATTTACCCAGATTGATTAGATTGACCACACATAAAAAGCAAGTAATTACACAATTGACCATGGCTAATCGATAAGCGCCTGTAAAGCCAGACAATTCAAGGTAAGTTGCCGCGATCCCGACCCTCACTCTCCAAGCTCCAGAGATCCTGCAAAGCCCCAAAGATCCAATCCAAGCTTTTCAAGAGAATCATCTATCTCGCAAGCAAGCTGCTTTGCTTGAATGAACTGCTTTGATTCAGACCCATAACGCCACGCTATATCGTCCAAACGTTGATCGAGAGACATTCTCCTACCGTCTCTGCCTACAAGAAGATCTGCAATATTCAATACGAGCAATTCGTTCGAATAATAAGGAGCGTGAGGTATACCGTGCCAGCGTACCTCACGCCAATAAGAATAACCTGATTCTTTCAGTAAGTTTGAACCAACTATAGGATGACCCAGCGAATCATCAACGAATTCATAGCCACAATCATGAACAAGGCCAAGCAGGAACATCTGCTGACAATGCTGTTCATCCCAGTCGAACATCTCACGACAAAGTTGCGCGGCAAGACGACCAACCTCTTTGCTGTGCGCAAGACGCTCGATGTCAATACCAATGGGCATCAAAGGCTCGTTTTTACTGATCATTTAAAGATATGAGAAAACGTTCCAAAAACAGCACGAAGAATGAGTAGTTGCTCTGATTCTGTATGCTGTCCACCCCTATTTCGTTCTTCTAATGCACCTGCTTAAGCGCGAGCTGCATAGTCTAACTCATCCAGCCAATCTAAAGAAAGAAAACTTGAGCGGGCGGAAGATACCTGGAATGCTAAAACTGATTGAATCCTAATTCCAGCCGTTCTTATTCCCAACAGGCACAGAAGGCTCCCAAGAAGAGCAGCAATAACCACCATCACAGTAATCATTGTGAAATTCGCAATAGCCTTTTTCAGCATAAGCTCCCAAAAGCCACGCTTCAACGTCGTCAAACCAAACCAAGCCATGATCGGTCTTCCACCATTTGCACATGTTGCATTGTTTTTCTAAGTGTGCCATTTCTTTTTCTCCTTTTCCTTAATCTAGTCAGAGCATGAACAGATGCACTGACAGAACCTGATAATGCTGCCTTACAGCCATGCTTTACCTTCGAGCACGTAGGTTTGCTCGAATTGCTCAGGGCTTCTCGTGAGATACTTAATCCCTTCGACGATCCCAATAATGAACGTGATAAAGGGGCCAATAACAATGCCGGCTCCAATGAAAGTGATCAAAAGCGTGGTGATTCCTTGTTTTGGATGACCGAGATAGAACTTCTGGGCACCAAAACAGCCGAGGAATATTGCGAGAAGAGCAGCTACGGTCTTGTTCTTACTTTTAACAACTATTCTGTCAGCAGCCTGCGTAGGCTCTTGTTTCTTGCCCTTAGATTCTTGCCTTTTATCTCGCCACTCTTTAGCAGCTTGATAAGCGTTATAGAAGTCTTCGGGTGAATAATCCTGAGGGCTCTTGTGACGCCATTCATCAGATCTTTGATAACCACTCTGAGAATTATTTGCAGTCTGTGCGCGCGTGCGCGGGTCAGGAGCAGACGGCGGATCTTGTTGCGCAGTTGCTCTTGGCTGATCACTTTCTGAAGAAGTATCTTGTTGCGTGCGCGCAGCTTCCGTGTCGTTTCGCTGTGATGGTTCATTTCTCATCATCACAAATACTGATTCCATCATTGCAAAATCAGTACCCGTATCAAGCCCTTTAGAATCAGCAAAACCATAAAGGAGCAGCAACGCCTCATTTGAATCTTCGAAAAGTGCGTTGAGCTGCATTGCGGCTTCCATGAAGAGCTTCGAATTGATAGCGCCGTTGGAAGACCTAGACTCAAGATTCTTTAAGATGGCTTCTTTCTCACTCAAGTCAAGATAGACATCGTATTTTTTACGAGAAGGATCGCTTGCGAAAACATCATTCGCTAAATGCTTGAGGTTCTCGATTTCTGCGCCGCTTTCAAATTCGCCTTTCAGGTTCTTCAATTGCGTTTGAAGCATGGCAGTTGGAAGCACCTTTGCTGAAGCTTCATTCCCCTCTCCAACAAGAGCATAGAGGTTCGCCATTCCAAGCTTGCTGAGGGACTTATTGATCTGCGCGTATTCTTTATCAGCAGAAGCAAATGCCTCTTGTAGAGCATCAAATCTCTCCTTTGCCACTGCTGATGAATAACCATTCTCTTCATCTTCTCCTGCGATATGCGCCCCTGCCGCCTCTATACCAGACTCAATGATTTCTCGTATACGAGCTTCCGTTGCTTCCTTATCGGATCCATCCAAAAACTTATACACTGGAAGAGAATAGTCAGACTTCACCTTGTTGATGACAGCCTTTTTGATATTGACGATCTGGTCCTGTGGAACGCTATTTCCAAAAATTGCTACTTCACCAGCGATGATGTCATAGACAATTCTTTTTGCCTCTTCAGACTGAGACAATGGCTCCATGAGAGTGGCGACAGCATCAGAATAAGAAGCAGAGAGAGCGTCGTTAAGCTCACTATAGGCCATCTTCCCTTTTGTGAACTGCCTTGAGACTTTACTTGCCAATTCCTGCGCAGTCTTCTCGGCCTCGTTTTGAGACATAGGCTTCGGGTCTGTGAAATCAATATTGAATGCCAAGATCCAATTCATCTAGCAGTTCCTCTTCATCTTTCTTGTCTGGACATGAACAGAAGGCCAGTAATTAATCTATGCTCGCTGAGAGAGCGTTCTTCTTCACTTCTTCAATGCGTTCGCTATCTAACCCAGTGGTCACCTGCACATCAAAATCGCATGTTGAACCTGTCTGCGCATCCACCGCACTGATCGAGAGCAAGCCTTCTTCATTCAAAGCGAAGGTCACTTGTATCGCATAGCCTTGAGGCTTGGGTCCGCCAAGATCGAACGTTTGTCTCTTGATAGGCTCAGCTTCCGTTTGATAGACATCTTCGGTCGTATCGCTTTCGTAGATCTTGAGCTCAACATCGGGCTGACCTTCGAAACCAGTAACAAAGGTGTCCTTAGCTGTGAACACATGGGTATCGGTTGGGATGGGTTGATTCTTTTTGATCAGATTCGCGATGCCTTGCATGGTCTCCAGACCATAGCTTTTAGAAGTAGCGTAAGCGATCGTGTTCTGTGAACCCGTCAGCTGAAGCTTTCTGACAATGTTGTCTTCTGAGATCTCTTTCTTTTCTGCTCCTGCACCGTTTCCAGAACCATTCGCACCTTCATTGATCACGGTAGAAGCTGCGTCCAAAGCGCATAATGCAGCACCACGCGCAACAGCTTCATCAGGATCTGCAATCTCAATAGGGGTATCGGGATAAATCTGGTGAAGCGCATTCCCAACTTGAGGCATGCGAGTCGAGCCCCCTACAAGCAAGATCTTGTCGATACTCGCCCCGATCTTCGCAGCTTCATTGATGCATTGTTGCGTGGTATCTATCGTACGCTGAAGAAGATGTGAGGTAATCTTCTCGAATTCATCACGAGTCAACTCACACTTGAACGGTGTTTCAGTCATTCGAAGACGAACGTTATATGAGCTTTTTTGGCTCAATGCCTGCTTCGCGATTTCGGCCTGCGACTGAAACTCCTCTTCAGCCTCTTCTTCGAATTCATCCTCAAAACCTGTCTCTTCACGATACTTTTCCTGGAGATAATCAACGATGGCGGCGTCCCAGTCTTTTCCACCGAGCGTATCATCGCCATCAGTCCACTTCACCGCGAGCGTGTTGCCTTGGTCAGATGTCTTGATCTCGATAACATTCACATCGAATGTGCCGCCACCGAGGTCATAGACGAGAACTACGGAGTCTTCTTTCGCTTTCGTTGTTCCGTAGTACACAGCAGCAGCAACAGGTTCTTGGATCACCTGAAGGACATTAAGACCTGCGATCTCTCCTGCCGCCCTCGTTGCATTACGCTCCGAATCACCAAAATACGCAGGCACTGTTATGACTACATCCTTCACTTCAAGGCCCGTATCGATACTTGCATCTTGCGCGAGCTTACGAAGGATATAACTCGATACTTCCTCAGGAGACTTCTTTTCGCCATTCACAAATGTAGCTTGATCGCTTCGTCCCATAAGACGCTTAACGAACGTAACAACTTTTTCAGGATTGAACAGAGCATCTGCCTTAGCATCTTCGCCAACGATCACATTACCTGCATCTTCGAATTCCACCGCAGAAGGAGTTGTGGTCTTGCCGGTATCGCGGTTCTTAGCCACTTGAACATTGCCATTTTCGTCAATATACGCAATGCACGAATAAGTTGTTCCGAGATCGATTCCAAATACCGATGATGCCACGATGGTTCCTTTCTTTACATGGTTTCAAGTTAGACAATTAGTTATTCCGCTAGATGACAGCTGCTTCATACTGCAGGATTTACTTCATCAGAAAAGACGTTTACAATCGTGCGCGCTTTCTCAAGAACTGTACCTTTGAGAACGTATGCATCGCTCAATGCTGAATTCACCGTCTTGTTCTTATCCGCCTCTGAAACCTTGTTCTGCCCTGTGATCTTCATGAGATTAGCCTCAAAGGGACTACCTTCTTCAAAAGAACGAACCTCTACGCCACTGTCTTCTATCACTTCGCTCAGATCGTCAAATGCGAATTCAAATTCAGCAAGAGGGATTGAATCAGCATTCTCAGAATGTGCTTTGGTTATCGCCCTTTTCATGAAAGCATGAGTTCTCGCAAGCGGTTTCAAAACAGGAGCAAGAATACTTGCATGAAGATCGGCCTTGTATTCTTGCATCTCTTCGCTTTGCTTCTTGAGCGTTTCGAGTTCGTACTCACTTCGGTCAATCTTCGTAGTGAACATGCGATCAAGTTCGTTAAGCTTTTCTAAAATCTGCTCAAGAGCAATATCGACTGAATGACAGCTACTATTTTCTTCGCCATTCTTTTCAGAATCGCAAAGAATTGATTCTATTGAACTCGATCCATCATTGTTGGATAACGGCTCGTGTATGACTTCATTTTCTTGATCAAAACTATCAGAATAATTCGGTGCATTTTGTGCTTGAGCCTCATTCAATAAGGCATCCTCAAGAAGTTCGCCATTCTCTTGCGAAGATGCATTGTTTTCTGAAAAAGAGACATCCGTCTCGGTCATATTCGTTCAACCTCATCAGCATGGTTACAGGGTAATTCTTAGAAAGAATACCCCCCCCCCCAAGCGATTTTGTCAAGGTAAGATATCCCTACTTTAGGGGTCTAAGCTGGTTGATTTTTATAAAGGATTCGTAGATTGATCCTATTGGAGTTACGCCATACAATTCTTCTGCAAGGCTATCCACGCTGTTCTTTGCGCGCGATCTCTTGTGCGAGCTGCTCGACCCGGCGAACACGATGGTTGATCGCAGATTTCGACAGCGGCGGATCAGCAGCTTCACCGAGCTCTTTCAAGGTCGCATCGGGGTACGCGATGCGCAGTTTGATGTATTCCTGAAGCGCCTGTGGGAGCGTTGCAACATCACGATGTTCGAGCACATAGCGGATCGTCATGATCTGTTCGACCGAAGCGGCAGAAGCCTTCGCCTGGTTAGCGATCTCGGCGTTCACGCGACGGTTCACGTCGTTGCGCACGCTCTTCACCACGCGCTCGTTCTCCATCTTGAGCGCACTTTGATGAGCGCCGACGAGCGCCAGAAACGACGAGATGGCTGTGCCACTCTTAAGGTAGATCAGGTAGCTGTTGCGCCGCTGGATGGCCCTTGCCTTGATACCGCGTTCTTTGAGCATCTCGACAATAGCGTTCGCGGTCGCCTCGGTCTCGACCTTGAGTTCGAAATGGAAATCGCCACGCGGATTAGAGATGAACCCACTGCCCAAGAAGACCCCGCGCAAGTACGCCGCTGCGCAGCACTGTTTCGCGATGAGCGCCGGATCGATGCCGCGCTCAAGACCGTCTTCTCCAAGGATGCCAAGCTCCTTCAACGTCTCGTTGAGCCCTGGTTGCATCGGCACTTCGATGAGCCAGTTGGGTGTCTTATGGAGCACACTGCGACGCATAGTAAGGTCGGTCGTGAGGTGGTAGTTCTCATGCAACGCCTTGATGATGAAGCGCGCGACCACTGGCGAGTCGGTCGCGATCTCAAGAGCGTATCTGCCCTGCCCTTTCATGAGCAGCGTGCCTTCGATGCGAATGAGCGCTGCAAGCGTGGCGTTCTCGCAATGCGAGCACCCTGGTGCAACGCGGGAAAGCTCTTCTTTGACCTCCGTAGTGAACGACATGAGCCTACGCTCCAGCAGAAGGCATATTCAGCTTGAAGACATCAGCGAACGCGCGAGCGAGCGCAGGCGGATAGTGCCACGTGGGGCGCTGCGGATCGACCATGTTGCGCACGAGCACCACCGTGCCATCCTGCTGGATCTTCTGAATATCCTCATACGTTACTTCTACTGAGCGAATGTTCGCGGAAAGCGGCTTGCCTTCCCTGTTCTCCTGGTGAGCGCTCGCAAGCGCACCCGAACCAGCGATAGCCTCGAAGCTATCCTGCAGCGCTTGCCGTGGCGCGATCTTCTCCGTGCTGTGAATGAGCACATAGTCGAGATTGCGCCCGATGCCGTGGCGGCGCAAGGCATCGACATGCTCGATGGCTGAAAGGCCCCAAGTCTCACCTTGTTGATCGGCAAGACTGCACACGAAGATAGTCTTGGCCTTCGAGCGCTCGATCGCTTCGGGAATGCCAGGAACGAGCAAGTTCGGAATGATCGAGGTGAAGAGCGAACCGGGCCCGAGCACGATGAAATCCGCATCGTAGATCGCGCGAATAGCCTCAACATAAGGCATCGGTTGACCAGCCGATTCGAGCCAAACCGTATCGAGCGCCGTTTCCGACTTGCACGCGGTCGCTTGTCCGTGAAGCGTGCGCCCATCAAGCGTGCGCGCGTTGAGCACCACATTGTTGAGCGTGGACGGATAGACCCTGCCTTTGCTGCCGAGCAGCTTGCCGCAGATCTTCACCGCCTCAGGGAAAGAACCAGTTGCTTCCTCGAGTGCGGAGAGCATGAGGTTGCCGAGCGTATGATTGCGCGCGAATTCGAAGCGATATTTGAACGCTTTAGTGAACGGATCATCGGGGTTCTCGGCGAATGCAGCAAGGCATTTGCGGATATCACCTGGTGGAGTGACCTTTGCTTCAGCGCGCAAGATGCCCGTTGACCCGCCGTCATCCGCCATGGCCACCACCGCCGATGTCTGGATGCCCATCGAAAGCAAGGTGCGGATCGAGACCGGCGCACCCGTGCCGCCACCGATCACGACCGCCTTCAGGTCGTTGTAGCCATGCGGGAATTGCGTATCGATGCGGTCGATCGCCTGAAACATGGACGTGAGCGTGGGCTCTTGTTTGAACGCCTCGCTGCTCATTTGGTGGCTGCCTTTTCCGTATCGGCCAGCGCGATGTCGCGATGATAGACCGAAACGTTATAGTCTTCCTCTTTCAGGATCTTCGCCGTCTGCTCTGCGAGCACCACGCTGCGATGCTGCCCACCCGTGCAACCTACCGCAATAGCCAGATGGTGTTTTCCTTCAGCCACATAACCCGGCATCACACAATCGAGCAGATTCTTCCATGAAGCCAAGAATGCCTCGGTCTCAGAATTGCAGAGCACGAAATCACGCACTGGTTCATCAAGGCCGGTAAGGACACGCATTTCGGGAATGTAGAACGGATTTGGAAGAAAACGCACATCAATGACGATATCAGCATCGACGGGTGCCCCATGCTTGAATCCGAACGAGTAAACGACCACGTTCAAACCTTCACGCTTGGTCTCGAGCGAATAGAGCTCGCGCAAGCGTTCGCGCAACACGCGCGTAGAGGTCTGAGAGGTATCGATATAAGAATGGGCGATCTTCGGCAGATCCTTATTGAGTTCTCGTTCACGTTCGATCGCTTGACCGATGGTGAGGTTGTTCTCCATGCTGAGCGGATGAAGGCGACGCGTTGCCTTGTAGCGTGCGATGAGCGTTTCATCGGTAGCATCGAGGAAGACCAGGCGGTATCCGATGCCAGCTTCATCGAGATTGGCCAATTCTTTGACGAGCTGGTCATAATAGCTCTGCGTACGGATCGGGCAAGCGATGGCGAGCTTGCGCAAACCTTCATTCTGACCAGGGATGTTCGCAAGGCTCACGATGCTCATGATGAGCTCAGGCGGAAGATTATCGATGCAGAAGAACCCCAGGTCCTCGAAAGCATGGACCGCTTCCGTGCGCCCTGCCCCACTCATGCCGGTGATGATGACAACGGTAGGCTCCACGCGTTCGCCTTGTTGCTCTTCAGTGCTCTTCGCTTCAGATGCTTGCTCAGCCATATATCTAGTCCTTATCATCCGGAGATGTTTCTAGCGTAGTGGTTCCATATTCTGCACGAAGTACCTCATAGAGGTCTTCTGCAACGCTATCAGGAACAATTCTAGCAGCTTTTATGTCGTCCAAGCTCGCCTGCTTGAGGTGTGAAAACGAACCGAAATGTTTGAGGATCTGCTTCTTGCGCTTCGGACCGATCCCCGGCACTTCATCGAGGATGGACGTGGTCATAGCCTTGCGGCGCAATTCGCGATGATACGTAATGGCGAAACGGTGCGATTCATCGCGCACCTGCTTCAAGAGATAGAGGCTCGGCGACCCACTGGGCAGCACAACCGGCCCCGTTTCCTGCCAGGGAACGAAGAGCTCTTCATCACGCTTGGCAAGGCCTGCGATAGGAATATCGGAAGCGCCAAGCTCTTCAAGCTGCCTGAGCGCCGCCGTAAGCTGAGGCTTGCCACCATCGACCACGATAAGATCGGGCTTCTGGGCGAAACGTTCATCCTTCATCTTCTCGGCGTTGTAGCGTCGCTCGAACACCTCGCTCATCATGGCGAAATCGTTCGCTTCTTCGGTCTCGAGCCGGATCTTGAAACGGCGGTACTGGCTCTTATCAGGCTTGCCGTTCACGAACACCACCATCGAAGCGACCGAATGCTTACCATGAATGGTGGAGATATCGAAGCACTCGATGCGCAAGGGCGGCCTATCGAGCGCGAGCGCACTTTCGAGCTGGAGCAGTGCTTGATTGATGCGCTCATCGTCATAGTTGCTCCGCGCTTTGTAGCGCATGAGCACATGGCATGCGTTCGTATTCGCCATCTGCAAGAGCGCTGAGCGCTCCCCTCGCTTGGGAACGATGAAATTCACCTTGGCACCATAGGGACTGGCCAGCTTTTCGGTGAGCCATTCTTCGATGACCGTGCTGTCTTCGGGAAGCATTTCAAGAATGACCTCGTGCGGAATCGATGAGGTCTTATCGTAATAGCGCAGGATGAACATGCGCACCAGGTCCTCGAACGGAACGTCCTTGCCCTTGTTGAAGATGAATTCGTTCGTATTGATGACCTTACCGCCACGCACGTTGATGAGCGAAATACCCGCGATCGTTTCTTCACGGTAGATGCCGATCACGTCTGAATCGAGGTTGAGCGAAGAGACCGCGTGCTGTTTGCTCTCAAGCGAATTGATCGTATCGATGCGGCCTTTGATGCGTGACGCATGCTCGAAATCAAGCTCAGCAACGGCGGCTTGCATGCTCTCTTCGAGCTCATCGAGGAACTCCTTATGCTGACCAGAGAGAAAGCGCGCCACACGCTTTACGAGAAGTTGGTATTCTTCCGGATCGATCGCACCGCAACAAGCACCAGGCCCAAGCCCCACATGAGCATCGAAGCACGGACGGTCGGAGAGCTCGAGTTCATCATACGAACAATTCTCAAGACGACGCTTAAGGCGACGCCATTCCGCACACGAAGAAGCGCAGATCGGCACGATACGACGCGTGATATCGACAAGGTCGCGCGCGGCACGCGAATCAGTATAGGGACCGAAATAGCGCGTGTTAGGCTTATGGGCTTCGCGCGTGTATTTGATGGCCGGAAACACATCGCCCATGGTAAGCGCGATGAACGGATAGCTCTTGTCGTCCTTGAAGTCCGCGTTGAAATAGGGCGAATACTGCTGGATGAGGTTCTTCTCGAGCACGAGCGATTCATGCTCGTTCTCGACCACGATATATTCGAACGAATCGATCTGAGAAACGAGCAGCGGGATCTTCTCACGCGTATCTTGGAAGTTCACGTATTGGCGCATGCGAGCGCGCAGCTGCTTTGCCTTGCCTACATAGATGACGCGCCCTTTTTTGTCCTTCCAAAGATACACGCCAGGAAGCGCTGGCACGGAAGCAAGCTGACGTTTGATATCTTCGAGCTTTTGATCGTTCATCTTCCCTATTCCCGAAACGACTCGTTAGAAACAGCGCAGCACTGCTTAGATATGATCGTCCAGATCGAGCATCATAAGAGAAACATTATCGCGAAGCTTCTTCGCTTCAGCGCGTGAGATATTCCCTGAGGCATAGTAGTCATCGACCACTTCAAGTTCGATCTGGAGCGCCATCCGTTGGATCGAATCACTGTTAGTGGTAGCCTGCTCCACCACATGATCAGCGCGTCCTGCATCGCTCTGCAAGGCGGCGAGCACTCGTTCGTGAGCGATAAGCAGCTTTGCGACCACTTCGCTCGGATAGTTCGGATTATCGACCAATGAATGAAGATAGCGGATCGCTTCCTGTTCGCAGATCATGCGAACCTGATGCTGCATAAGGTTCTCCTTCATGGATTCGTTATTGAGCAGTGCAAGAAAACGATTCTTCAGCTCGCGGAAGAAGCGAACGATGCTCATGAGCAACATTTGGATCGAGAGGAAACGCTGTTTGGTGTGCGTGAGCAGATTCTTTTGGTGGAGCAGCGTGCGCAGATAGGCAAAACCCTCATAGGGATCGACGTTGCGGGCTTCAATATCTTCGATGAGCGCATTCGCCTGATGATTGATCACCTGAATGCGCAGTTGCGTTGAAGACGGTGGTTCGATATCGACCCAATCGCGGATCGTTGCGATGCGATTGTTATAGGACGCGACCACGAACTTGGTCGCGTTATCGTTCTCCGGCGTTGCCTCAACGAGCAATCGCTCGATGACCGTGCGCAGTATCTCGATGCGCATGAGCAGGTTGTGTTCCCGTTCCTCTTCGTCTTCTTCAACATCCTTCGGTGCGAGCACAGGAAGCGCGAAGTTAGCCAAGAGCAGGGTACAAAGGATAACGCCTGAAGCCAAGAAGATGATGAGCGAACGCTGCGGGAAGACCGAACCATCGGAGAGCAAGAACGGCATCGAGAAGATGATCGAGAGTGTGATCGCGCCCTTCGGGCCGCCGACCGTGGTAACGAGCGCATTGACGATGGTCTTCTTGTTGATCTTATCGCGCCGATTCGTGTCGGGATTCTTCGTGATGAGCGACATCGCAAGCGCCCAGATCCAGCGTAAGACCACGATGAGTACCGTTATGAGCAGCACATACCCGATAAGTGCGAAGTTGTTGATGTAGACATCGTTCCACGTCGATTGCGTGGCCATGGGAAGTTGCATGCCCAAGAGCACGAACACGATGCCGTTCAGCGTGAAGCCGATCACCTTCCATACGCTCGAAAGGGCGATATTGAGGCTTGAGCGATACGGCGAGATCTTCCGCGTGTTGTACATCGACCAAAGGATGCCGCACGCAACGACCGCCAAGATGCCGCTCACGCCGATGATCTCGGATACCAGGAACGTGACGAAAGGCATCGAAACTTCGAAGAGCACGTGGAACGTGGTGCTATCAAGACCAAGGTCGCGCACCTTCGACGAAATGAACAAGAACAGCACCGCAAGGAAGATGCCGAACGCGATGCCACCAACGAAGCTCACTGCAAAGGAAGCAGTAGCATCCGCAAGGGAGAACGCGCCCGTAACTGCAGCAGCGATAGCGAACTGGAACGAAACAACGCCCGAAGCGTCATTCAAGAGCGCTTCACCTTGCAGGATGGCCCCTTCGCGCTTACCAAGCTGCGCCTCGTTACGCAACGACTGAACAGCGACCGCGTCGGTAGGCCCGAGCGCTGCACCGAGTGCGAACGCAGCAGCGAGTGGAATCGAAGGAATGAGCCAATTCACCATGAAGCCAACGCAGAGCGTGATGATGAGCACGAGCCCGATCGCGAACGAGAGAATAGTTACCTTGTTATCCCATAAGTTCTTCTTGTTCGAATCTTTCGCATCGCTGAAGAGCAAAGGCGCGATGAACAGCACCAAGAAGAGCTCTGGTTCGATATTGATCTCGATAGGAGAAACCGCCAAAAACGCGATGATGACGCCCAAGCCGATCTGAATGAGCGGCAGTGAGACCTTGGGGACGATCTGATCGAGGATAGAAGACAGGAGAACCGCAACTGCAAGCAGTAATATCAGTTCGAATGTTGCCACAGATCTATCCTTCTTTTGCGTCGACTACCTTCTATACTAACGAAACAAGCCACCGATTCGCTGGTTTAATCCGTCCGCTGCGTAAGATTCACAAGTTTTCCCATCTTTACTTGCAAGAGCAGATTATTTCTATATAATCTTTTCTGCGCATATGGTGGGTGTGGCCTAGTTGGCTAAGGCGCCAGATTGTGGCTCTGGAGATCGAGGGTTCAAGTCCCTTCATCCACCCCAGCGCGCTTTTTGAGCTTTTGTGGAGCTGCTCTATTTTTTGCTTGTGCGACTTCGGTCGATAGCCTAAAATAGCAAAGCGCACAAACGCACATACATACGAAACGGATCGTTAGCTTAGTTGGTAGAGCAGGGGACTCTTAATCCCAAGGTCCGGGGTTCGAGTCCCCGACGATCCACCATGAACTTTCAGGCTGGTCTCCCCCAGCCTTTTCTTTTGCCTTCCTGCTTATTGCAAGCCCTCTACTTGAGCGCGTAAAGCAGTGCGCCGTCTTCAGCGACCTGGCGCTCTGCCTTTCCCATATCGTAAAGATACTCAAGATATGAGAAGGCGATCGCAAGGCGGCGCACCTGGAGGATCGGAGGCTGGTCGTCCCAGCTGGGCAGATAGAAGTAGTACTTCTGCGCCAGTTCATTCACCGTAAGCGGGTTTTCCGCCTCGAGCATCGTGAACATCTTGTTGATCGGTCGATCATAGCTTGCGATGATCTTCTCGATGAATGCGTTGATGATCGGCGCACCGATGAGCGGCTCATGGTGACACATGAACACGCGCTCAAGATCGAGCGACTTCAGATACGCGAGGTTCGCAAGGAAGCGTTGGAGCTGGCGAACATCAGCGGTGAAGGACATGATCCCGGGTGCTGTATCGAGCACATGGTCACCTGCGAACAGAATTCCCTTCTCGCGTTCGATCAGACAGAGATGCGATGCCGTATGACCAGGTGTCTCAATGACCTCAAGATGATAATCACCCACATCGATCGCGTCTCCATCGCCAACGAAGGTGATCCGGTCCTCATACCCTTTGAACCGCTCACGGCGATTGACCAAACGCTCGATATAGAAAGACAACTCGCTCTCCCCTGCGCGCGCTACGCCCCATTGTGCGAGGATCTCCTGTACCGCATTCGGTCCGAACTGATGAAGCTCTTTCATGAAGACCTTCTTTGCCCCACGGTCCAAGCAGTAGGCAAGGTTTCCGTCGTGATCATCGTGCGAATGCGTGAGGAAGACATTCGCATCTTCCCAGGCCGTGCCTGTACGCGCAAGCGCTTCATCCAAGAATTCAACACCGCACAGATCATACGCCCCAACATCGACGAATAAAGCACTGACCCCAGGATCAACGACCGCGAACTCATCGATACGATCGGCGAAATAGAAGTTATCGATCGAGAAGCTGCTGTGGAAGATACCAGGAAGATCCTCATTCAAGAGGAAGTTCGTCACATAGCTGACTTCAGGGTAGACGATCGAAAGCTTCTTTTGAGAACCATCACTTGCCACATACGTGAAGCATCTTGCCTGCGAGGAATCGCTCTTCCCGATCGAATCGAGCGCATTGAATCCGCTTTTCGTTGTGTTGTCGATATGCAAACGCTCCTGTGCTTTACGTACGCCTGTATTCGTGGTGTTCTCTTCGTTGGTCATATCTCTGTCTTTCTCCAAAACATGATGATGGCGCGAAGTAGGAGCCGGCCCTTTCTTTGCTTGAAAGCAGGTGAGCTTACTTTTCGTGCCCCTTTTCGCAACGTGTCAATTCAGTTACCGATGCTGCTAAAAGCTATTTTAAAGAATGAATCTCTTACTATTGATTGTATACCAGCTGCTTCAGCAGTCACTCCTGTGCTGTGCACTACCCAATCAAAACGCGCTGAAAGGATCCTCTCATGTTCGGAAATACCCTTTTGATCGTTAATCCTCAGGCGCAAAGCGGGCGCGCGCGTCATGCGCGCGAAGAGATCGCGCATCTGCTCAAGAGCATCACCAATGTTACCCGTGGCCATTATTTCGAGGTGATCGAGACCACCCATCCACTTGATGCCGTTATCATCACCCATGAGTTAGGCGAGAATTTCGACACGATATTCGCGCTCGGCGGAGATGGGTTGGTACATGAAGTGGTGAACGGTCTCATGCAGATCGAGAAGGAGAAGCGCCCCACACTTGGCATCTTCCCTGCTGGGCAAGGGAACGATTTCGCCCGAAGCCTCAACCTTCCGCTCAACCCGCTCCAAGTGCTCGACAAGCTTGCCAACCTCGAGAAGAAGACCATCGACATCGGCAAGGTCAACGACACCTACTTCTGCGAAACGCTCTCGTTCGGCGTAGATGCTGCTATCGCGCTTGAGACGATGGAGCGCCGCAAGAGGACGAACAAGACCGGAACGATCCTCTATATCGAAAGCGGCTTCAATCAGATCAAGAACCATCTTAATGCCATCTCTGCCGAGATCGTGATCGATGAAAAATCTTATGACGATCTCACGTTCTATACATTCGCTGTTCAGAACGGGCAAACGTATGGTGGCGGATTCAAGATATGCCCGCAAGCCAAGCTTGACGATGGCATGTTCGATATCTGCTATGCCGCTCCCCCGCTCTCGAAGTTCGAAGCAGTGCGCCTGTTCATGAGAGCGAAGGATGGCAAGCACATACACGACCCCCACATCCACTTCCTTGCTGGGAAGGATATCAAGATCACCTTCAAGGATATCGTGCCTGCTCAGGTGGACGGTGAACCGATCCCTGCTTACGAATACGATATCTCGCTCATACCTGAAGCCATCACAGTTCTCGAGCTTGAGGGCACCACAAGATGATCCCGCTCAAAGCGGCCGATTAGAAACCTCTCGAACACGAATAAAGCTCCCCAGATCGGGGAGCTTTATTACCCTAGTTGCTCTATGAGTAACGCGCAACCAAGATGCGCGTGCTTTAGTGCGCTTGAAACAGGGCTTAAGACTAGACGATGCCCTGAGCCATCATCGCATCAGCAAGCTTCTTGAAGCCCGCGATGTTCGCACCCATCACGTAGTTGCCCTCGTGGCCATATTCCTTAGCAGCATCATCAGCAGCATGGTAAATGCTCTTCATGATCTGCTGGAGCTTCGCATCGACCTCTTCGAAGGTCCAAGAAAGACGCTCGGAGTTCTGAGACATCTCAAGACCAGAGGTGGCAACGCCGCCAGCGTTCGATGCCTTGCCCGGCATGAAGACAACACCATTGTTCATGAGGCACTCGGTTGCTTCCATAGTGGTAGGCATGTTCGCGCCTTCGGCAACGATCATGCAGTTATGGGTTGCGAGCTGCTTAGCGTCTTCGAGGTGAAGCTCGTTCTGAGTTGCGCAAGGAAGAGCGATATCAACCGGAATGCTCCAAACACCACGGCCATCCTTGTACTCAACGCCTTCGCGACGCTTCGCATATTCAGAGATACGGCCGCGCTCGACTTCTTTGATCTGCTTGACGAGCGCCACATCGATACCGTTCGGATCGTAGATCCAACCCGTGGAGTCGGACAGGGTAACGACCTTAGCGCCGAGCTGCTGAGCCTTCTCGGTCGCGTAGATCGCAACGTTACCCGAGCCAGAAACAGCAACGGTCTTGCCCTCGAAGCTGTCATCGTGGCAGTTGAGGTATTCCTGGACGAAGTACACGAGGCCATAGCCCGTTGCTTCGGTACGAGCGAGCGAACCGCCGTAGGAAAGACCCTTACCGGTAAGAACGCCCTCCCAGACATCCTTGATGCGCTTGTACTGACCGAACATGTAGCCGATCTCACGAGCGCCGGTTCCGATATCGCCTGCAGGAACATCGGTGTCTGCGCCGATGTGGCGGCAGAGCTCGGTCATGAAGGACTGGCAGAAGCGCATGACTTCGTTGTCGGATTTGCCCTTAGGATCGAAGTCAGAACCGCCTTTGCCACCACCCATAGGAAGCGTGGTGAGAGAGTTCTTGAAGATCTGCTCGAAGCCGAGGAACTTGATGATGGAGAGGTTCACGGAAGGATGCAGACGGATGCCACCCTTATAGGGGCCGATGCAGCTGTTGTACTGCACGCGATAACCACGGTTTACCTGCACGTTTCCTGCGTCGTCTACCCAAGGAACGCGGAACATGATAACGCGCTCAGGCTCGACCAAGCGCTCGAGCAGCGATGCTTTCTCGTACTCGGGATGGGCTTCGATGACAGGCTCGAGAGAGGTAAGGACCTCGGTAACAGCCTGGATGAATTCGGGCTCGTTCGGGTTCTTCTCCTTGACAAGCTCGATGACGGACTCGACGTAACTCATGTGACCTCCTAATGAATTTTTCGGTAAGTGTATTTAACCAAATGTTCAAAAGATGGAAAAGACCGAGCCATCGAGCTTTAACATGCATGTAACAATGCAGCGCTTCAACGAAACGAACTTACAGGCGAATGGAAAAGGAAAGGCAACGAATCTGGGAGCCTCTGCCCGAGCGCGATCCGCTGCCTTGCAAAAACTTCTCTGCGTACAAGCTACATAACAGCCGGTGCAGAAACACCGAGCAAGCCGAGTGTTTGCGCAAGATTGATGCGTGCCGCATCCACCAACGCCAAGCGAGCCTTAGTAAGCTCTGCCTCTTCGCCCAGCACGCGGCAATTGGTGTAGAAAGAATGGAAGAGACCAGCAAGATCTTGAGCATAGTGCGTTAGGCGGAACGGCGCGCGGTCGCGCGCAGCGCCTGCCACCAGATCAGTGAAACCATCTATCGCCTTCATGAGCGCGAGCTCCGATTCATGAGTGAGCAACTCGAGCTTCGCATCATCCAAATTGAGCTTCGCAGCCAATTCATCAGGTGAAAGCGCTTCCCAGTCTTCGATGCCCGCTTCAGCAGCTGCCTTACGCAGGATCGAGCAGATGCGTGCATGCGCATACTGCACGTAATAGACAGGGTTCGTGGCATCTTGTTTCTTCGCAACCTCGATATCGAAATCGATCTGCTGATCGGAAGAGCGCGAGAGCATGAGATAACGTGTTGCATCAACGCCCACTTCATCGATGAGCTCGCGGAAGGTGATCATCTCGCCTGTGCGCTTCGACATGCGCACTGCCTTGCCATCGCGATAGAGATTCACCAGCTGGCCCAGCACCACCTCAAGATCGTTCGGATAGCCCCATGCCGCCATCATCGCTTGACAACGTGGGATATAGCCATGGTGATCGGCGCCCCAAATATCGATCAAGAGATCGTAGCCGCGCTGCTTCTTATCATAGTGATAAGCAACATCGCTCATGAAATACGTGAGCTCACCATTTTGCTTGATGAGCACGCGGTCCTTCTCGTCGCCGAAGTCGCTCGATTTGAAATACGTTGCGCCATCCTTTTCATAGATGTAGCCGCGCTCGTTCATGGCATCGAAGGCATGCTGGACCTTCGTCTTGCCGTCTTCACCGGGAACGAAGAGCGAATGCTCGGAGAAATAGGTATCGAACTGCGTACCGAAGAGCTCGAGCGTATCGCGCACCGACTCCATCATGGCTGCATAGCCGCGCTTTCTAAACTCCTGCCTGCGCTCATCGGGATCGACGAAGAGCCATTTGTCGCCATCAGCATCGACGATGACCTGCGCAAGATCCTTCACGTACGCGCCACCATAGGATTGCTCGGGCATCTCGACCGCTTCGCCCAGCAACTGCTGATAACGTACCACAAGCGAATCAGCGAAGACGTTCATCTGGTTGCCTTCATCGTTCACGTAGAATTCTTCATCCACCGCATACCCCGCATGGCGCATGACGCGTGCCATCGAATCACCGAGCGCCGCCCAACGGCCATGACCCACGTGCATAGGGCCGGTGGGATTCGCAGAAACATACTCAAGGTTCACCTTGCAAGGAACAGCGAGCTGGGACTTGCCGTATTCTTCCCCGAGATCGCGCACCGCGCGCACTACTGCTTGGAAAGAAGAAGGTTCGAGCGTGAAGTTGATGAAGCCAGGACCAGCGATATCCACGCTTTTGATGATGGTATTCTCGGGAAGATGATCGACGATGATCTGGGCGATCTCGCGTGGGTTCTTGTGGGCGACTTTCGCAAGACGCATTGCGATCGTGCACGCCCAATCGCCGTGTGCTTCTTCACGCGGGCGCTCAAGGCTTGGCTCAGGCACCGTTTCAAGCGCAAGGCTCCCATCGTTCACGCACGCAGCAAGCGCGCTGCCTACTACCTCTTCCAAAGACTCACGAACCGTCATGCGGATCTTCCTTCTCTCTTTCCTATCGATTCGCCCGCAGAGTCACTTCCCTCTCCAGGCACTGAACTTATGTTGAATAGGACGTTCTAGCCCAGCGTAGCAAGCACGATCGCCTTGATCGAGTGCATGCGATTCTCTGCTTCGTCGAAAACCTTCGACTGGGCGGATTCGAACACCTCATCGGTCACTTCCATCTCGGTAAGGCCGAAGCGCGCCTCGATATCCTGTGCGACCGACGTGTCAGTGTCGTGGAATGCAGGCAAGCAATGCAGGAAGATCGCATTATCAGCAGCCATGGCCATGACCTTCGCGTTCACTTGGTACGGAGAAAGCAAGCGGATGCGCTCTTCCCAGAGGCTTGCTGGCTCACCCATCGAGACCCAAATATCGGTATAAATGATGTTCGCACCCGTGCATCCCTCTTCCACATCGGAAGTGAGGCGGATCTCGCAGTTGTTCTCTGCAGCGATCGCGCGACAGGTTGCCACCAGCTCATCGTTAGGCATGCATTCCGCTGGGCCGCACGCTGTGAAGTTGATGCCCATCTTCGCGCTGGCCACCATGAGCGAATTCGCTACATTGTTCTTCGCATCGCCCATGAAGACGAGATTGAGACCCTGGAAATCGCCGAAGTTCTCACGGATCGTGAGCAGATCGGCGATCATCTGCGTAGGATGGAATTCGTCGGTAAGGCCGTTCCACACAGGCACGCCCGAATACTCCGCGAGCGTTTCGACGATCTCTTGCCCATAGCCGCGATATTCGATGCCATCGAACATGCGCCCGAGTACGCGCGCAGTATCCTTGATCGATTCCTTGTTGCCGATCTGGGAACCGGATGGATCGAGATAGGTAACACCCATGCCCAGATCGTGACCCGCAACCTCGAACGAGCAACGCGTACGCGTGGAGGTCTTCTCAAAGATGAGGACCATGTTCTTGCCTTCAAGATAGCGATGCGGAATGCCTGCATGCTTCTTTTCCTTGAGATCTTGAGCCAGATCGACCAGGCCAACGATCTCCTCTGAGGTGAAATCGAGCAATTTGAGAAAATGCCTACCTGAAAGCGCGTACGACATGCGTCCTCCTTGAAGGTTGTTTCAAACGAAAAGATTATTGTATATCTCTTCGCGCGCTTTCGTGCCCCAGGCAGGTGAAGTCTGCGATTTTCTGGGCGAAACGGCGTGTGGCCACCAAAGGCAACCTCGCACTAGTGAAAACGCTTCAGAAGAAGGGAGTTGCAAACGACCGTCACGCTCGAGAGCGCCATCGCCGCACCCGCAAGCGCAGGAGCCAGGATGCCCACCGCCGCGAGCGGGATCATGATGCAGTTATAGATGAGCGCCCAAAACAGATTCTGCTTGATCTTGCGCATGGTGGCCTTCGAAAGCCGCAGGCTAGTGACAAGATCGCGCAGGTGATTGCGCATGAGCACGACCGAACCTGCCTCGAGTGCAACATCCGTGCCCGATGCCATCGCGATGCCAACATCTGCTGCGGCAAGTGCCGGTGCGTCGTTGATGCCATCCCCCACGAAGGCAACGGTTCTCGTGCCTTGCTTTGAGCTGGCGCGCGAGTCAGCTGCTTCAAGCGACGCCTTAACGGTTTCAACGCATTCCGCTTTCTCAAGCGGCTTGACCCCCGCGAACACGTTATCTGATGCGATGCCAACCTCAGAAGCGATGCGCGCAGCCTGCGCGGCGTTATCGCCCGTAACCATATAGCTTGTAATGTCGTAGTTTCGCTTCAGCGTCTCGATCGTCTGCTTGGCATCTGGCTTAGCTTCGTCCGAGAACTCGAATCCGCCCACTTCAGCACCATCAATGAACACCAAAGAGCCAACCTTCACCTGATGCCCCTCGACTTCGCCTTCGACACCTTCGCCGACAAGCGCACGAAAGTTGCTTACGGCAGGAAGCACCAGTCCGCGTGCTTGAGCGTATTCAACGACTGCGCGGGCAAGCGGATGCTCGCTCTTCGTTTCGAGCGCAGCGGCAAGACGAAGGTTCTCGGACGTGAGCGAGCACGAAACTACCTGAGGCTTCCCCACCGTGATCGTACCGGTCTTGTCGAACACCGCTGCGTCAAGCTTTCCAAGACGTTCGAGCACTTCACCATCTTTGATAAGAATACCCAGCTGAGCGCCTTTGCCCATGCCTACCATGAGCGCAGTTGGCGTTGCAAGGCCAAGCGCGCAGGGGCACGCTACAACGATGACCGCGATCGCAGGCAAAAGGGACTGCGTGAGCAGCGTATTCGCACCAGCTGGCGGAACGAAGAAGAACCAGATACAGAACGTGATGAGCGAAATTCCTAGGATGCACGGCACGAAGATCGATGCGATCTTATCCGCCAAGCGCTGCACGGGAGCTTTCGAGCCCTGCGCATCCTCAACCGCCCGTATGATGCGCGCAAGCGTCGAATCGCTTCCTACACGCAATGCGCGCACCGTAATGGCACCTGTGGTGTTCACTGTGCCGCCCGTAACGCTATCTCCTGGGTGCTTCGTCACTGGCAGCGCTTCGCCAGTGAGCATGGATTCATCGATCTCGGTCGATCCTTCGATCACTTCCCCATCGACAGCCACCTTCTCACCTGGTCCAACAAGTACGCTGTCTCCCACGACCACCTGGGCAAGCGGGATCTCTACCACCGTACCGCCGCGCTGCACCTGCGCTGTCGGCGGCGTAAGGTTGATGAGCGCCTCGATCGCCTGGTTGGTTGCTCCCTTTGCGCGCGTCTCCAGAATCTTTCCGAGCAAAACGAACGTGATGAGCATCGCGCAAGTTTCGAAATAAGGCATACCTTCATTGATAGCGAGAGCCACTTCAGCATCGCTCCAGTTGTTCGCAATGACCGGCAAGAACGTGATCCAAAGCGAGAAGAGAAACGCGATCGTGGTACCGAGCGCAACGAGCACATCCATATTCGCGCTCCCACTGCGCAAAGAATCGAATGCGCCCTTATAGAAACGTGAGCCACAGCCGAACTGCACGGGCAGCGTGAGCACAAGAAGCAGGATATTGCCTGCAAACATCGCTTGCACGTGCGTTGCTGCGCCACCGAAGAAAGCGCTTGCGATGAAGTGCCCTACTGCCATATGCCAACCAGGGATCATGCCGATCGAGAAGATGATCACGGTAAGAATGGCAGACACCACGAATACCTTGAGGTCGTGCTTGCGCTCTGCTGCCTCTTTCGCGCGGCGATGCTCATCGACCAAAGGCGCATCTTCAGCGATGAGTTCCGCTGTAAAGGGCAGATCGTCGAAGACCTTCAGCATGTCATCCACGCTCGCCTGAGAAGGGTCGAACGTCACACGCCCCGTGTTGTTCGCAAGATTGACCGCGACGTCGATAACGCTTGGCAGTGCACGATAATGCTTCTCGACATTAGCCACGCAATTCGCACAATGCATACCATCGATCGCTATTCTTATCGTTTGCTCCATACGGTTCCTCTTTACTAAAGCGTTATTCTAATAGCTTACATATGAGCATCTGTTCACATGTTATCAGCATTATGAGCAGTGTCAATGAAATAAAGTTTACCATGACAAACATACATGATAAAAAAAGCCTGATCGAGGCAGGCAGAGAATGTTTATGGCGCGCCCAGTAGGATTCGAACCTACGACCTTTGGATTAGAAGTCCACTGCTCTATCCAGCTGAGCTATGGGCGCAAAACGTGATTATTATAGCCTAGGAATTCAACTGCGTCTGCCGCAAGCCACACGAGCGCGAAAAAACAACGCGAAACAGGAAAAGGCTCCCTAAAGAGAGCCTTTTCCTGCTGTATTGAAGTAAAGGAAAGTGTCTTAGTCGATTTCGACGAGCTTACCAGTCTCCGCTGATTCAAGGATCGCATTGATGACCTTGAGCGTTGCAACGCCATCCTCGCCGGTGCAGCGCGGTACCGTTTCTCGCCCAAGACAGAGGTCTGCAAAATGCTCGATCTCTGCCGTCATCGGGTCGTTCTTCTCGACATCGAAGTGCTCCGTGACGAGTTTCTCTGCCCAGCCGTAATGATCATCGTCAACATAGTGATAGAAATCCATGTTCGGGAAACCGAATGAACCCTGCGTGCCGAAGAAGCGCAGGCTGTTCTCGCCTGGACACCACTGGAAGAAGTGGTTTTCCTCAGCAGCCAAGTCATAGTTCCACGGGCCCGGCGTGCCATCGGAGATGAAATAGGTTGCCGTAACGCCATTATCGAATTCGATCACGATAGAAGCAGAATCTTCGACTTCGTTACCACGGATCGTATTGCGTGCAGCGGCATAAACGCGCGTGACCTTCATGCCGGTGGTGTAGTTCAGATCGTCGATATCGTGGATCGCATTGATGAGGAACGGACCGCCACCCTTTTTCGTGTGCCATTCCACATCCCAATAGTTATAGGGTTTCGCAATAGCATACGTGGCTTGAACGCCAACCAGATCGCCCAACTTGCCCGAAGCGATGAAATCACGCAGGAACAAGTACTTTGTAGAAGAACGGCGATGATGACCGATGAGCAACGTGGCATCTGCCTCCTTGCACATCGCGATGATCTCGTTCGCCTCTTCTACCGTGTTGGCAATGGGCTTTTCGAGCAAGATATTGCGAACACCTGCATCGAGCGCATTACGGGTCGCGCTCACATGCAGGCCATTCGGCAGCGCGATCGCAACCGCATCGAGCGGTACCTCATTGAGCAGCTCAGTATAATCCGCATAGAGCGGCACCTCAAGCTCGGCAGCAACATCTTCAGCTTGCTGACCAAAACCAGCAACTGCCACCAAATCATAATCGGGATTCTTCTTCGCATCGCGCGCTATCTTCGAACCCTGATTCAATCCGAATACGGCAAATCTAATAGCCATGTTATTACCCCTCCATTTTTCCTTGTATATCTGAAATTCTTCTGGTGTTTACCCTTGAACACCATACATGAGATCGCGAATAGCGCGTTCTTAGTCGAAGAATTTTTCTTGGACCAGCTCCGTGGGCATTTCCTTACCTACCCAAATATCTTCAGCGATAGCAGCTTGCCACAGAAGCATGCCAAGACCGTTGATGACCTTGAGCCCCTTAGCTTCAGCATCTTCGAGCAACTTCGTCTTGCGCGGCACGTAGATAACATCTGCAACAACCAGACCATCGACAAGGAACTCGGCAGGAACAACGCTTATTCCTTCCAGATCGCCCATGCCAACATTGGTAGCATTGATGAGCAATACCGATTCCGCGATAGAAGCCTTCATGGCATCCTTGTCTGCCATGTCGACCAAACGAATGTCGCACCCGGTTTTTTCAGCAATATGCGCGATATGCTCCGCTGCGGCATCGTATGAATCGTTCTTTCGCTTATAGACATCGATCGCAGCAACACCATCGAGAGCGGCCTGAGTATAGATCGCCATTGCGGCGCCACCTGCGCCCATTACCGTGACCTTCTTACCAACCACATCAACGCCATTTTCTTTTATATTGCGCATGAAGCCCGCGCCATCGGTGTTGTGACCGATCGCTTTGCCATCTTTGATGACAACCGTATTGATAGCGCCCATCAGCTCAGCAGCTGGAGAGACCTCATCCAAGTAACGCGAAATATAGGTCTTATGCGGCATGGTGACGTTATAACCGAGAAACCCAAGCTCTTTCATGCCGTTTACAGCAGCTTCGAGTTGATCAGGCTCGACATTGTAAGCAAGGTATACGCAATCGACGCCAAGCTGTTCGAAAGAAAACGTATGCATAGCGGGTGAAAGCGAATGTTCAACAGGTGAGCCGATCAGGCAGATCGTTTTCGTGTGGCCGGAAATAGTCGGCATAGTGAGTCCTTTTCTCCTTTAGAAACACCGCGTGAACGAACGAGCGGTGTTCAACCCCTTCAAGGGAAAACACGAGTTTTCCTCTCACCATTGTTTCTGTTTTCTCCCAAAAGTTCAATAGGGCGCGTGGATTTTTCGTTCTGCCTTAACGGCATCCTTGCTCCCATTGAACTGAGCAACAGAGCTTCCTCTCCCCTGCTCGATACTGACCCGTTCGCCAATTTGGACAACCTTGTAAGTATCCATTTGCTATAATGATGCAACGTCGCGTCGGGATGTGGCGCAGTTTGGTAGCGCGCCTGCTTTGGGAGCAGGATGTCGCAGGTTCGAATCCTGTCATCCCGACCATTTTTTTTGCGGGTGTAGTTCAATGGTAGAACTCCAGCCTTCCAAGCTGCTGAGGCGGTAATGAACTGCGAAATCCGTGAAATCTATCTTTCGAGAAACCCCAGTTCAATAGCACTATTTTGCGAAACTGACGAAATCTGAGAATCATCTCGTTTCGCTGTGAAATCCGAATTTTCCCCGTACTTTTCCCGTACGCGGGAAAGCTCGGAGCGCGAAATGCCCCACAGCCTTCTTTGTCGGTAGAGTTCTTGTGGATTATCCCATCTGACCTCCAGATCGCGGCGCGCAGCCGCAGGACGGAGGCAGATCATGCCATGCAGAACCATCGCCGTGGCCAACCAAAAGGGCGGCACCGGCAAAACCGCGACGACCGTGAGCCTCGGGGTCGCCCTCGCGCGCCTGGGCAAGCGCGTGCTGCTCGTGGACACCGACCCGCAGGGCGACCTCACCAAGTCGCTCGGTTGGAAAGACCCTGATGCCCTAGAGTCACCGACACTCGCCAACCATCTGAACGCGATGGTCGAGGGCATCGCCCTCGACCCCCGTGAGGGAACTCTTCTGCACGACGAGGGCATCGATCTCATGCCCGCCAACATCGAGCTCGCCGGAATGGAGATGCCCATTCTGATGGCGATGTCGCGCGAGCAGCTTGTAAACATGTGGATGTCCCCGCTCAAGGCGCGCTACGACTTCATCATCTTCGACTGCGCACCCACACTCGGCATCATTCCCGTGAACGCATTCGTGGCATCCGACAGCGTGCTCGTGCCCGTGTCGGCCGAATATCTTCCCGCCTCCGCCATGACAGGGCTTTTAAAGACCGTCGGGCGCGTGCGCCGCCAGATCAACCCTTCTCTCGAAGTGGAGGGCATCCTCGTGACGCTATCCGACAGCCGCAACAACCTTGCTCACGAGATCGAGCAGACCATACGTGAAAGATACGGGAGCACCTACAGGGTGTTCGATACGGTCATTCCCCGCGCGGTCTCGGCGGCGGAAGCACCTGCAGCCGGCATGAGCGTCTTCTCCTACGACGGGGACGGGAAGGTGGCTCACGCCTTCGAGAGGCTTGCGGAAGAGGTGCTTGACCGTGGCTAGGAAGAGAGCGCCCATAGAGCTACCCACAGTGGACGATTTGTTCACGTCCCAAAGCGAGCGCGACAACGCGACCCTTGAGGGCGTCACGGAGATTCAGCTCGCGCTCATAGACCCCTTTCCCGGACATCCCTTCCATGTGAAAGACGACGAGGAGATGGAACGGCTGGCGGAGAGTATCGCCGAGAACGGCGTGCTCGTGCCGCTGACGGTGCGCGCGTCGGGCGCTGAGCGCTACGAGCTGGTGAGCGGACACCGCAGGAAGAGGGCGGCCGAGCTTGCGGGGCTGGCGAGCGTCCCCTGCATCGTGAGGGACATGGGCGACGACGAGGCCGTCATCGCCATGGTGGACAGCAACCTCCAGAGGGAGGCCATCCTGCCGAGCGAGCGGGCGTTCGCTTATTCGATGCGGCTTGAGGCGATGAAGCGCCAGGGACAGCGCACCGACCTCACTTCTGCGCAACTTGCGCAGAAGTTGAGCGGCAGGTGGTCGAGAAGCATGCTAGCCGAAGAGCTCGGCACGAGCGAGTCCAAGGTGCAGCGCTTCATACGCTTGACCCACCTCATCCCCGAACTGCTCGCGCTCGTGGACGATGGGCGCATGAAGATGCTCCCGGCCGTCGAGGTGAGCTACCTATCGGAAAAGGAGCAGGCGTGGCTCTACGACGCCATGGGGGCGCAGGCGTGCACGCCCTCCCATGCCCAGGCCGTCAAGATGAAGCGCTACTCCAAGGAGGGCTCGCTCACATACGCCCTCGTGCGCTCCATCATGGAGGAGGAGAAGCCCAACCAGGTCGAGCAGGTGAAGATTCCGAAAAAGAGCATCGCGCGGTTCTTCAGACCGAGCGCCACGAGAGACGAGATAGAGGGCCGCATCGTGCGCGCCCTTGAGCTGCTTGAGCAGGCCGAGGCACGGCGCGGCAGGCAGGGCGGTGCATGATGGGCAACGTGATGCACCGCGGCAAGGGCTCCTTCACCTTCGTGGAGAACACCATCTTCTTCGACCACGGCCTCTCCGCGAAGGCCAAGGGGATCTACTGCCAGATACGCTCTCTCGAGAACAACCCGGAGTGGGTGTTCACCATCAAGGGCTTCGCCTCGCTCGTGCGCGACGGCGTGGACGCCGTGACGGCGGGCATCAAAGAACTTGAGGCCTCCGGCTACATCATCCGCGCGCGCAAGCGGAGCGTGAACGGGCGCTTCCTCAAGGCCGAGGAGGCCACCTGGATCACCCTCGACGACCCCGCCATGCACGGGGAGGTGTCCGCGGAGCTCAAAGCAGACGGCTTCGCCATCCTCTCCGAGTTCACCCGCGAACCTGCCGCCAACGTGGAGGTGGAGATTGCGTCTCCGAGCGTCGGCGAAACAGGCGAAACCGGTGAGAATCCCCAGGCAGAACCCAGAACGGGAAAACCCGTATCTGGAAAAGCCACATCTGGGGAATCGGCCCCTATAAATCACTCATCCGATAAAGAACTTGATTCCGATAAACGACCCCCCTCTTGTCCCCCCGACGGCGGAGGCGCGAAGGAGAAGGGCCGCGATGATTTCGTGGCATATCGGAAGGGCGAGTTCCCGGAAGCCTTCGAGCGGCTGTGCGCCATGTCCATCAAGCCGGTCTCCTCGCTGCGCTTCAAGCGTGACTGCCTCGCGGCCTGGGAGCGCAGGGTGGCACAGGGCTTCGCGCCGGAGCACATCATCGAGGCCTATTGCGCCTATGCCAAGAGCTACTGGATGCGAAACGGCGACGACGTGACGCTCGCCAAGAACCTCGCTCGCTGGCTCGAAGGCGAGGGAGGGCTCTCCGCCTACGCCGACGAGCCGATACCGCCGGACCTGCTCGACGCGGACGGCGAGCCGCTTGACATGCCGGGCCTCGCCCAGGCTGACCCCGACTTCGCGAAGCTCTGGCGGCGCGTGGAGACGCAGCGCTGCGTGATACGCTCGACCATGGCCATGGGCGGCGAGCTGCCCCCGGAGGAGGACGTGCTCGAAGCCTGTAAGACCGACAGGCACTACCAGCGCTTCCTCGGTGCCTGCAAGGAGCGCTATGACCGCTACCTCAAGGTGGTCGAGCTGTTCAGGAGCCCGAGCGCAAGCCTTGAGCGGGCCCATGAAGAAGCATTGGCGCTGAGCGCCATGCCGTTCGGAGGGAGGTTGTCATGAGGGCATTATGGAGGTTCGCGAAATGGCTCTTCCGCGCCGTATTCCGCTTCATGTGAGAGATGTCGGACGGACGTTCGCCGTCCGACGCGTCTGCTTAACCTGTGAGCGTCTTTTGGGCGAATGCGGGGCGGTTTATAATGAAACGGTCACGCTAACTGAATACGTACACCAAATACCGGACAGAGGGGCATCTGCCGTTTTGGGTATTTGGTGTACATTTCCCAACAGCGTGACAACTGAGGTGGATGCCTCTCATCTGACATTCCCAGGGGCTACCATCTTCCTTATCCCGAATACGGAAAGGTGGCCCCATGGCAGCAAGCGCAGAATACGCCCCGCCGAAAGAGCTCGTCAACGTTATGGTGCAGTCCTCGGAGAAGCTGGAGGGCGCGGCGTCGCTCCTTGAGATGCTTGAGGACAAGGCCGACAACCAGAGGATAACCGCCTCCGAGCTGGCAGCCGTGCGCTGCATCGTGAAGACCTGCGCGGCGAACCTCGACGGGGTCCTGGAACATGCCTAGATAAAACTAGGGCCAGTCCCAGCAGGACCGGCCCTTGCAAAACCTTGCGGTTTTTCTACGTGCGATTATTATCTCGAATCAGGGTGTCTCGTCAATCATGGTACAGGCTAAAACGGAATGTCGCCATCATAGACGGGTGTCGACTAAACGGCTGTAGCCGCCTTCGCTTCAACGCAAGAACGTTCGTACAGCCTCCAAAGCAGCAAACCTAAAGTAGCAGTAGCATTAACTACAGTTTCTGCCCATAAACCGTCGTCTATGACATAATCGCCATCCGCCTTACCATGCGCCGTCGACTTATCGCTGCGAAGATCGTCTATTGTGCTCCCGAGCCCGCGCAGCTGTGATGCAAGGGTCTTTATTTCCCGTGGTGCAGATGCGTCGCAATCGCTAACGAGCTGTTTCACGACTTTGCTCGTCAGATTGCTCAGGGACAGGTTCTTCGCCTGAATGCTTGGGTCGGAGTTTTGCAGGATCGTCTTGAAGAGGCCTTCGAGCGTTGAAGCGGCCAGCGCAACGGATTGGTCTGGATGGTCGTAAACATCCTTGACGGCTCGCTCGAAGTTCATGTAGGCATTGGTGTTGTTCTGATTCAGAATGTTTTTCATCACCGGAATGCAGGGAAGCAGCCCCGGCGTCTCCACACCGATATCGGCCGCCATCTTTATCAATATGTCGTTTGGCATCATTGCCAACGTGCGGCTGAGGTCGATATGGCCATCCTTTTCGAATATGCAGAAGTTCTCCCAGAAGTTGCCATCATCGTCATGCCATCGACGAACGTACTCCTCCACCTGCCTGTACTTTGATCCCTCGAACAGATTCCAGAGGGCGCTTTCCACCTGGCCTTTCAGTCGCTGCATATACAGCGGCGATATGTCTTTGTACTCGTCTTCCATGTCCCTATCCGTAGCTTTCTGTCGAATGCGCTTATTGTGGAGCTGGGTCTACTCAGAAATTACTACGAAATATCTTTCGGAGTAATTTCGTAGTACTGCTTTGGGTCGCGGGGGCTCTTGCCGCGCCAAGTCAGAATGCCGCGATTGGCAAGGCCCTTCAGCACGCTCGAAGCCGTTCGGGTCGTAATGCCCCTGTTTTCCGCCAACCCCTTTGTCGTCACGGTCCCGTTCTCGGCCGCCAATCGAATCGCAGCAATCTCATTTCCCGAGAGGGTCATCAACGTAGACAGGTCAACGGGCACCTGGACGCCGTGCTGCAGGGCATCGGGCTCTATAGCGTCGCCAGCAATATTCCCATGGGCTACCGCATTCCTGAGCCTCGGAATGCGTTCCTCAAGGTTGTTTCTCAAGGTGAGCTTGACGTAATAGCCATCTTCACGAATCTGATATTCGGGATCGGGCAATCCGGCCCTTTCCATTTCATCGTAGATCTTGTCCACGCCCTCGTTCAATTCTCGAACCCAGTCGAAAGCCATGAACACATTGGTAATAGAGGGGTTGCGAGAATAGCGTGTATACCTCATATTCTCTGGCGTCACAAGGTTCGGAAGGCCGCCCGGGCTTTGAATCTCCATTCTATCGTCGAAGATGTATACGCGGATATGCTCGCCGCGAATCGTGTAGTCGCGATGCGCTATGGCATTGACCAGCCCCTCGAACCATGGATAGCGCGGGTATTCCGGAACGGTGGTGAACTCCATCCTACCGGGAAGCTGGAACTGGTATTCGCGAAGCTGCGATGCGATGAAATCCCTGGCCTCTGGAAGGGCTCTTACGAGCGGGCCTTCGAATGTTCGCTCTTTGACAACGCGAAGCCCATCCCCATGGCCCATTTCGGTGCCATCTATCTTGAGCACGCGGAACTTCATCTGGGGAAGCGAAAGCGCTGGAGCTTCCGCAAACAGCATGGTGCCAGCGTTTGTCAGCCTGCCATCTTTCAACAAGCCTTTGCTACGTAGCAGTTTCTCATCGCTGATAGCAGTTCCAAGAGCGTCCTTGTAGGTCTGTAACGCCTCATGGTCTACGTCCTTCAGTGTGAGGTCTCGCGTGGGTTCGCCGTCGAAGTAGTACTCGCCCTTGTCGTATTCCAGCGCGCGTATCTGCCCATAATCCAGCCACACGCTCTTGTCCCCTTGGCGAAGCGCCACCTTGCCGTCTTTGCGTTGGCGCACCACCTGGTTCTCGGAGCGTGCCACATCCATCACCAGCACTTGATCGCTCTCGCCTTCGACATTCACGACGGGGATGCGTTCAGCCTCGACTCTCGGAGACGGAGTCAGTTCCGTCACGTGGGCCTGCTCGAAGCCCTCGATGCTGTGGGCCTTGTCGCGCTTGAAGCCGGTCACGGTGCCGTCGTCCTCGATGCCCACGACGAGCTTGCCTCCGGCTGCGTTGGCGAAGGCCATCAGATGCTTGGCTATCTCGCCCGTGTCCTTTCGGGCGCTCTTGCGGTCGAAGTAGTGCCCCTCTGGGTCGCGGGAAAAGGCCTCTATGTCGTTTTCGGTGTAGGGATGATCCATCTGCTCTCCGTTTCTGCTGCCTTCATTTTACCGCCCTGGATACCAGCTCGATACCATGCGTTCCCGAAAGCGGAACATCGACGCAACGAGGCGGCTTCCTCTGTCGCCATCCGGCCTCCGCAGGCGCGGCCCCGAGCCCCCGGCGGCCTTGATGTCCGAATGCTCGGCCGGGAGCCGGGCGGCGCGCAAGGGCCGCGAAAACTTTTCTGAAGGGCGATCCCTCTTTTAAATCCTTCAGAAAACTCAGGCCCTTGCGGGTTTCGCTTCCTCCCTTGGCGCGCCTCCCGAACCCCGTCCGCTGCACGGGCCACAAGGTCCGCCCAGAGGGGGCGGGCCGAACCGACAAGGAGGTCGAAATCATGGAAACGACGAGAATCCCGCTCTCCCAGTGCGTCGAGAGCAGCTACCAGAACCGTAAAGGTCTGGGTGACGTTTCCGGGCTCGCCCGCAGCATCGAGGTGAACGGGCAGATCACGCCGCTCATCGTGGTGGCCGACGGCGAGGCCTACCAGCTCGTCGCGGGGCACCGCCGCACCGCCGCCATGAGGTCGCTCGGGCTCGTTGAGGCCGACGCCTACGTGATGGACGGATGGGACGACGCCAGGATCGCGCAGATCCTCAACGCGGAGAACAACCACCGCAAGGAGCTCACCGAGGCCGAGCGCGGGCGCGGCATCCAGACGATGCTCTCGCTGGGGGTCCCGATCGCGGACGCCGCCGTCAGTGCCGACATCCCCGAGGACAAGGCCGAGTCCTACGTGCGGGGCACGAAGGTCGTACCGGTGGACGCCGTGAACCTGGACTTCGAGGCCGTGGCGCTCATGGGCGAATACGACGACGTGCTCACCGAGGACGACGTGGTGGCCGTGCTCTCCAAGAAGAGCCACTGGGACCGCCAGGCGGTCTGCCGCAAGGCACGGGCCCGCGCGGCGGCCGAGGAGGAGGCGGCGCGGCTGGAATCGCTCGGCGTCAAGGTGGTAGATGCGGACTCCCTCGGCGAGGGCTACCACGGATGCAACGGCGAGTGCGGGCACCCCGGGCTCGTGGCCGTCGTGAAGCCCCAGGCCTGGGGCGAGGGGGCGGACACCACCTTCTACTGCGACGACGAGTCCCACGACTACCAGCCTACTCCCGAGGAGATCGCGGAGACCGAGGCCTACCTCGGGCGCAAGGCGACGCTTGAGGCCATGGATGGGCGCATCGCTGAGTTCGCCAAGTCCATCTACCCGAAGTTCCCGGCCAAGGGCCAGTCGAAGCTGCGCCAGTGGGCGCACGAGGCCTTCGAGGCCTGCTACGAGTGCGAGCCCGACGACGCCTGGGAGGGCTTCAAGGAGCCGCGCGGAAAGGCGCTCGACCAGTTCATCCTGATGCGCACCATCCCGGCCTGCGTGCCCAGCCTCCCCGACCGCGCCCTCAAGTGCGGCTACGAGCCCTGGTCCTACGACGTTGACGACCTGCTCGGCTTCGTCTCCTTCATGGACGACGTGCTCGTGCCCGCAGGGTACGAGCTCTCCGAGGAGGAGCGCGACCTGATGGACCACCTCCACGGGATCTTCGCCGCCGAGGACGAGGACGAGATCTTCGGCGAAGGCGATGCCGACACCGATTCTGACGATGCGGACGGCGAGCCTCCCTTCGATGCCGACGGGCAGTCCCTTGAGGAGCCGCCCTTCGACGTGGACGAGGAGGACGATTCCGCCCTGGCGAAGGCGGCCTGACGCTCCTTCCAGCCGCCCGGCCTGACAACGGGTCGGGCGGCACCTTCTCTTCTCATCCCCACCGACAAGGGGGTACCGACATGAAACGCACGCTCGATGTGATGGTCGTGCCCGTGGGGCGCGAGCCCGAGCCCAGGACCCTCGAATCCGACGAGAACGGCAGCTTCCTCAAGGCGCTCCAGGGCTGCGTCGGCGGCTTGATCGAGCCGCTTTCCTGGCTCTTCGGCGACGCGCCCGCGGGCTACTGCAACGAGGAGGGGGCGCTCGGCGCGACGTTCCTCGACGCCAACCGGGCGGTCTACGCCGACAAGGCCATGGAGGACGCCGGGTTCCTGAGCCAGCTCGACTTCGCAACGCCCGTGTGCGAGGGCGACCTCTACGCCATCGTGTTCGGCGACATGGTGTTCTGCGGGTTCGACCCCGAGACGGGGGAGAGCCGCGACATCTCCCCCGAGGAGTGCGAGCGCGTCCGCGAGCGCTTCGGCGGCGCGGCATCCATCGACTCGGGCGCAAGCGAGCTTTTGTCCCTCGCTTTGGCAGGCAGGCTCTGCCGATGAAGCATCCCGAACGGGCGATGCCGCTCCCAAGACCGCCTCCCGGCATCCGCCCCTCCCTTCAGGCGCATCCGCCTTGGGAGCCACGCTGCACGGGACGGCGCCCAGGTGCCAAGGGCCGCGAAAAACCTTCCGCTGAAAGACCACGCTCGTGACCGGAAGCTCAGGCCTGCGGTTTTCGCTTCCCCCCTTGCGCCCGGTCGCCCTCCCGCGCGATCGCCGACCCAAGGAGGCGCTCCTGAAGGAGGGGCGCCGCGAACACCAGGAGGTCATCATGGGAAATCGAGCGGTCATCACCACGCCGGAGCGCAAGGTCGGTGTCTACCTGCACTGGAACGGAGGGCGCGACACCGTAGAGCCTTTGCTCAAGTACTGCGAGCTGCAGGGCTACCGGCCGCCGAGCTCGGACGAGTACGGCTTTGCCCGCATCTGCCAGGTGATGGGCAACTTCTTCGGAGGCTCCCTCTCGCTCGGCGTCGGCGTCTACACCACCGACCGGCAGATGGACCCCGGCGACAACGGCATCTACGTCATCGAGGGCTGGCACATCGCCGAGCACCTGCGTACGGAGTACGACTCGGAATGGAACCCCGTCGGGATGCGCTCCTTCGGGCCCTCCGAAGAGGAGGACTGGCACGAGTTCGACGACATGCTCCGCGCCTTCGACGCTTCCATGCCCGAAGAGCTTCGCCTTGGAGAACTCCTGGACTCGGTTGAGATTCCCGCGAGCGAGCTTGAGGTCGGTGACGAGGTGTGGATGTTTGACAGCATCTACGGCAAGTGGGAGGCTTATCCCGTCGTCGGCTTCGGGCAGCCCGAGTTCAACCGCATCGCGGTGGAAGTCGATGTGCCGAACGGCAAGAGGGAGGTCGTCTACCCCGACCTGCCGTACGTTGCCAAGTGCGACCACGACGGCGACTTCTCGTGGAACTGCAACAACTACGTCCACGGCGACACAGCCCGCATTCGCCCGCGAGTCGAGCAGGCCGCAGCCTAAGCGCTCGCAACATCACCCAAGCCTGTCGGCCACCCGGTCGGCGGGCTTTCTCTTTGCCTCTCTTGCCCTAGCTCGCGAGAAGCCGCTCTCCTGCATTGCCCTTCATCCCACATGGCAACCTCCGCATCCGGTCAGACCCTCCCGCCTCCAGCCCCGCATGCTCGCCGAGAACCGCGCGGCCACGCAAGGGCCGCGAAAACTTTTCCGCAGGGGAGGCGCTTTCTTCCAAGACCTTCGGAAAACTCAGGCCCTTACGGGTTTCGCTTCCTCCCTTGCGCGCCCGCGCGAACCTCGGGCGGCAGACGGGCCACGAGGCGGGGCAAAGGGCCCAGCCGAAAAGACTTAGGAGGTCTACCATGAGCAATCTGAACGACAAGGCGACCAAGGCGGCGAGCCGCTACCTGGAGCACCGCGGGTACACCGTGCTGGAAACCGCCTGGAAGTGCCCTGCTGGGACGTGCGACGTGATCGCCGAGGACGGCGACACCATCGTGTTCGTGGACGTGAGCGCGCGCCGCGACGCCGACAAAGGTTTCCCGTCCGAGCGATGCAGCGCAGGCGTGCGTGAGCGTCGCGAGATGGTCGCCCTCGCGTGGTTCGCCGAGCATGAGGACGCCGTGGACATGGCGGTCCGCTTCGACAACATCGCGCTGCTCGTCATGGGCGACAGCCGGGCGATGATTCGCCACCACCTGAACGCGCTCGGCGGAGCCATCGAGCAGCTGCAGCCGCAAGCCGTAGCGGGCGTCCCGACCGGGGCCGATTTGCGGACCCTCCCGGAGGCCGCTTAGACCTCCTGGCCTCTTCGAGGGGCGAGCCCTCCGACCTTCGGGCCGGAGGGCTTTTTTATTCCTCCTGCGGTATACTTGCCGCCGAAGGTAAAAACACGACCCCGTCGGGTAGTCGGGGTGCGGCTTCCCGCGGGCGCCGTCAGTAACCTACCTCCTTGGTTGTCCCTCCTTCAGGTTCGTCATCTACATAAAGGAGGAACAGCGATGAGCCTGTGCAAACTCACCGTGCGCTTCGAGGAGCCGTTCTGGATCGGCCTCGTCGAGTGCGAGGACGGCGGGAACTACAGCGTGGCGAAGCACGTCTTCGGGGCAGAGCCCACCACACCTGAGGTGTTCGATTTCATCCGCGACCACTGGAACGACCTTCGCTTCACGCACGAGGTCCAAGTCGAGGCCAAGGAGTCCAAGCGCATCAACCCCAAGAGGCTCCGCCGCATGATCGAGAAGGAAATGCGTTCGGACGCCTGGCGCGGAACCAAGGCGCAGCAGACCCTCTCGGAGCAGCGAGCCATGGCGATAGAGGCCAGCGAGGCGCTTTCCCGACAGCAGAGGGAAGAACGCAAGCGCGAGCAATTCGCCAAGCGGACGGAGAAGCGCAAGCAGAAGCATCGCGGCCACTAAAAAACTGCCAAGCCCCTCACGGTCTGTGACCGGATTTCTTCGCGGGGCTCCATGGGCCATTTTCGCATGAACACCCCTCAAGCAAACGATGCCTTAGGAGGCCGTATCCTGACGGCCTTGGAGTCCTCGCGTCAAAAGCAAGGCATCAGCGTTGCGGAATTGGCGAGGCGCATCGGCATCGACAAGAAGCGGCTCTGGTACATCCTCAACGGGCAGAGAGCCATGCGGGCCGATGAGTTTGTGAAACTATGCGCCTTCTTCGATCTAGGTCTCGGTCGTTTCATCGACAAGGCCACCGTCGAGCGCCTGCGATCACCGGAGCCGTTTCATGATGAGTGAAACCTGCAAGAACGAGCCATCTCAAAGGATGGCTCGCCGAGTAAAGCGAGTAAAGCAAGAGGCCTATTCCGTGTACACAGTCCACGGAATAGCTCTTGGCCGCCGCGCGCCCTCTCCTTCGGAGGGTGTGATTCGCGCACGTTCCGAGCGGCATTGCCACGAGGACGAATCTTCCCGAAACGGTACGGCGGCATCGCTCGCTTCGCTGCGCTCGGCTACGCTCTTTGCGGGGGATTCCCCGCGCCCCTGAAAGCGTCGGCTGAGCCTCCTTGGAAATCTGAACTCGGAAGGAGACCCCAGCCGACACGATGGAGCGACACCCCAGACAGATCCACGTGCGTATGTCCGAGGGCGAGGTCAAGCGAGCGAAGGCGCTCGCAAGAAGCCTCGGCATGACGCTCTCCGACCTCATCCGCACGCTTTTGCAGCTGCCCACATCCTCTATCGAGGAAGGCGGCAGCCTCGTCGTCATAGACCGCACGACCGCCGTGAAACTCGCCCGGGAGATGCGGCGGTGGGGGCACCACTACAACCAGGCGGTGCACGCCCTGAACGCCATCGCCTACTACCTGCGGGCCAACGACATGGACACCTTAGACGTGTTGGAAGAGCTTGATCTGGCATCGGGGAAGCTCGCCGCCATGCAGCCGGGCATCGAGGAGCTGCGGCGCGAGGCTGAGGCCATTTCGGAGCGAGCCATCGCGGGCATAGGACGGTGATGTGCCGTGCCGATGCTCAAGACCATCGCGGGCCACACCTCCGCACGCGGCATCTGCCGCTACCTCACGCGAAAGAACCGCGCGCTCGCGAGCGACTACATCAACATCGACGCCCCCGACCCGGCGCACCCGGAGGCGGCCTTCGACTGGGCGGCCGTCATGGACTCCACGCGCCGCGCCTTCGGCAACGACCTCCCCTGGCGGGGCAAGCGCGTGCGCACCTACAAGCACTACGTCGTGTCGCCCGACCCGAAAGACGGGATAGGGCTTGAGGCCCTGCGCGATCTCGCGACCTCATGGGCGCAGGAGCATTTCTCGGACTACGAGGTCGCCATCGTCTACCACGACGACAACCAGAACGGAATACCGCACGCGCACGTGGTCGTGAACAACACCAACATCGAGACGGGCGGGCGCCTCCAAGACCCCGACCCCAAGGCGCTCGCCTCGTCGCTGCAGGACATAGCGGTGTTGCAGGGCCTCTCCGCCCTGCGGCCGCCGGAGCCCACGGGCGTGGCCGCGCGTGCGGCGAGGCGCAGCCCGAGGAGGGCTCCCGAGACGTACCGCAGCGAGTACGTGCGCCGCGCCGAGAGGGAGCTCGCCGAGCGAGGCGAGTACTCCTGGACGGCAGACATCCGTGCCCGCGTGCGCATCGCCCGCGCCGTGGCGAGGAGCGAGGCGGAGTTCCGGAGCGTCCTCTCGTCCATGGGCGTCGCCGTGTCCGACAACTCGCCCAAAGCGCAGCGACGAGACTGGATATATGCGCTCGCCGACCATCCCGCCAGAAGGATCTCAGGCGAGCGCATGGGGCTCGCCTACGGGCGCGAGCGGCTTGAGCCGCTTCTGCGCTCGGGCGGCGTCCGCAGGCTTGAGGACGCCGGGGAGCGCACCATAGCCGCAATAGCCAAGCGGGCCGTGAAAGTGGGCGACTTGGGCGAGCTAGCACGGCTGTCCGACGCGGTGGCGCTCATCGAGATCTCCCGCGCAAGATGCCTTGGCGACCTGGACGCGCTTTCGCAGGAAGAGAGTGGCAACGCAGCGCTAACCGTCGCCTATGTGAAAGCGAAGGGGCTGCTTCCGGAAGAGCGACCCGCGCCTCAAATTCGCAGACCCCAGACAACCCGAGCTACAACTGGCGGCAGCCACGGCTCCGCAACCCAGCGGCGATCCGACACGCCCCAACCCACTCGCCAGAGCGAGCAGCAGAAGAGAAGGGAAGATTCCGAGCGATGATAGTCAAGGCATACTACTCAGGCGGACGCATAGATGTGTTCGACACTGACCGCATGGCCGATGGCATACCCCAGCCCGGGAACCTGCTCACGAACTACACGCTCGACCTGGCGGATGTGAACGGCGAGAGCCTGTGGCTCTGCTCCTACTATTACGAGGCCGCCGAAGCCTACAAGGAAGAGCCGGGGCCGAAGGGACTGCCTGTCGCCCGCAGGCGCGACGGCTGGAGCTTCCTCATAGCCGATGCCGACGATCTGCAGAAGCTCAATCGCGTCACCCTGGACGGCGAGACGGCTCTTGTGCAGATGGCCGGTGAGTTCGTAGACGCATCGGCACTATCATGGGCGGCCGAGGTAGCCGACACGCTCATTCCGCAGATCGCACAGTTCAATCGCCTCCTGGAATCAACCAGGACAAAACGAGTTGAAGACCTCGGCATCCCTGACGCGATATTGCATCGAGTCATTGGTGCGATTGAGCAGAGAGACAAGAACCTCTTAAGATTCTAGGTTTCTCGTGATCCATGAGCTTATACAGACGTTTCGCTCCGTCTGTCAGAGCCGAACATGGATTGATCGTGACCTTTTCGAATCCGCCATTGCTGCCGAATGGTATCATCTCAATGCAACTGAATAGCTTCTGCAAACGACACATGTAGCGCTGGGGCGCGTAAATCTGATCACGGCACAGGGAAACCCGAGTACGTGACGATAGCCCCGGCGCTCTCCTTTGCCTCGAGACAGCATTCTCCGCTCCGCACTGCGAGAAAGGAGAAACCTTGAGCGCTTCCCCGAGCAAAGCGGCGACCGCGCACAAGCCCGCCGCCATCCTCTTCGTTGCCGCCTTCGCGGCGTTTCTGGCTACCTTCAACGAAACCTTCCTAAATGTCGGATTCGCTCCCATCATGGAGAGTCTGTCCGTGGACGTATCTACGGTGCAGTGGCTCGCCACTGCCTACATGCTAGGGGCAGCCATCATGGTGCCCGTGTCGGCGTTTGCGTATCGGTCGTTCCCGACGCGGCCGCTCTTCTGCGCCACCGTCGCGCTTCTGGTAATAGGGTCGGTCATCGGCGCCCTGGCGCAAGATTTCGCCGTGTTGCTCATCGGGAGGGTCGTGCAGGCGCTCGGCACCGGCATACTCATCCCCATCGGTATGAACATCACGCTCGAGATCGCCCCGCGCGAGAAGCTGGGCACCTACATGGGCATCATGGGTGCCATGACCACCTTGGGGCCATCCTCCAGCGTCATCCTGGCGGGCCTCATCCTGGCTGTGGCGCCGTGGCAGATGCTGCTCTGGACCTTCGCCGGGCTCTCTGTGCTCTGCCTGCTCGCGGGGGCGTTCGTCCTGCACGACGTGGCGCATCTCACTCATCCGCGTTTGGACGCGCCGTCGGTGGCTCTCATCGGCATCGCGCTCATCGGCCTCCTCTACGGCGCGTCTACGGCATTCACGGGGAGTCTCGTTGTTGCCACCGCAGCGGCGGTCGCAGGAATCGTCTCGCTCGCGCTGTTCGTACGCCGACAGAATGTCCTTGAAGAACCTCTCATCAATTTGGAGCCGCTGCGCGTGCGTCCCTTCGCGCTGGGCGTGGTGGCGAACATGCTCTCCTTGCTCACTATCTTCGCCATGAACATCATCGTGCCTACCTTTATGCAATCTATTCTGGGAACGCCGTCGCTTATCGCGTCGCTCGCGCTGTTCCCAGCGATCCTCTGCTCCTGCCTCGTCTCGCCTGTCGCCGGGCGCGTCTATGACAGGCGCGGTCCTGGCGTGCTGTTGCCCCTGGGCTTCGCGTGCATAGCGGCGTTCTCGGTGCTCACGGGCTTGCTTATCGCCACGGCAAGCGTCGTCGTGCTCGCGCTCGTCTACATCCCCGTCATCTGCGGCTCGGCGCTCGTCATAGGCCCCGCGCAGAGCTTTGCGCTCTCGAAGCTCACCTACGAGCAGAACCCACATGGCGTCACCATCATGTCCACCGGCTTCCAAGTGGCGGGCTGCGTGGGATCATCCGTGTTCACGGGCATCTACGCCGCCGTCACCGCCGCAGGCGTGGCCGCAGGAGCGGGGTATGCCGCCGCTGCCACTCAGGCCATGGAGGTCACCGGCGTGCTCGTGGGCGCGGTCGGCGCGGTCGGCTTCGTCTGCGCCCTGGTCATTCGGCGCATGGCCGCCCATCCCGCATCTGGGTCGGAAGGCTCCTGGGAGCATGCTGAAATCGAAGCGGCGGCAGACGCATCCGGCATGGGCAAGGAACCGACGTGCGCAGCCCTCATGAAGACCGACGTGTTCACGCTGCCAATAGGCGCTACGGTAGCCGAGGCCATGGAGCTCTTCGCAAAGAAGGGCATCTCCGGGGCACCCGTAGTCGGCGACAAGGGCGCGCTGTGCGGGTTCGTCTCCGATGGCGATGTCATGCGCAGCTTGGCAGACCAGGTTCCGGCCTTCAAGAGCGCCTGGTCGTTCCTCGTTGAGCTCGGCAACGCTGACTTCGAGAAGACGATGGCGGAGGTGATGTCCATGCCGGTGGAGCTGATCGCCACACGGAACGTGATCACTGTCGCCGCGGATGACGACATGGGCGCGGTGGCTCGCGTTTTGGCTGATAACCACTTGAAGAAAGCCCCTGTCATGGATGGGAATCGCATGGTGGGTGTCATCAACCGATCCAACATCACTAATTATGCAGTGGCGGCATTCTTGGAAGCCGGGCATCCCAGCCCATCGGCTAGTTCCGCATCGCAAGGCGTTAACAGTGGACGAGCGATTTGAATTGCTCAGATACCAGAGCCCGCATAGAGCAAATGAGACTCGCCAGAGGCGTATCTGTCGCCGAACTAGCACGGCGGCCCGTTATTGACAAGAAGCGTCTTTGGTACGTGCTCAACGGTCAGCGCGAGATGCGAGTTGATGAATTCCTGAAGCTCTGCGTCGCTCTGAAGCTCGATCTCCGCAGCTTCATCACCAGGGAGATGATCGAGGAGGTGGCCGAGGCAACAAAGCGGAGCACCAGATGCAACGGCTGGCTAGACTCATAAAGCGAAGGGCACCCCACAACAGGTGGCGCCCTTCGCTCTTGGTCGCGATTTAAGCTAAGCCTATCCCTGGAGTTTCGCAAAGTGCTTCTTGAACACCTTGAACCCGAGTAGGCTGCCTATGATGCCGCATGCGAAGGTGACGACGCCGCAAAGGAAGAACATCGGGCTTCGCGTCCAGTTCACAAGACCCCATCCGTACTCTTCCGTCATTCCCATGCCGACGACCATCTGAACGTAATCGGCACCGGAGAAAAGAATGAGGGACTGCATCCCGAACCACCAGCACAGCATGAAAATGGCGAACCCGACAGCCATTGACCATTTCGACCGTTTCCCAATGATCATGATCGCCTCGCAGAGCACTGCGCCTACAGCCATGCCGACAGGACCTGTCCATGCCATGCCCATCAAAAGCCCCAAAAGCGCCATGACGCAGCCCGCAATGAGCGCCGACCCCTTCTTGGGAACTCTCGCCATGAGGTACATCCAGACGATTCCGCAAGGTATTGCAGCAACAGCATGCGTCCACCAGGCGAGATCGGTGCTTATGCTGAACACCATCGCGATGGCCATGCAGACGATAAATGTCAGCAATCCGAAGATGGCATCGAGGAGGATGTCTTTGGCCGTCAGCCCCTTCGATGATGCGGTCGGTGCCTTGGCGCCCCTTGTTGTAACATTGCTTGCCATTCGAAGTCCTTTCTCTAGACTCTGTACACGATTCAGCTGGCTTGACAGTAAAGTCGCCTTACGATTTCGATGCCCGCCTCGCTGCGCAGCGGGCATCTTGCGGTTGCCTTGCCTTCCGCTATCTCGATGACCTCGTCGCAGGTTTCGAGGAGGAATTCGAGGTCGTGGGTGATGACGCATACAGCGCATCCCGAGGCCGCCTCCCTCAAAGCGCCAGAAACTCGTTTCATATTTCTGTAATCGAGCCCGCTTGTTGGTTCGTCGAGAAGCATCACAGGGGATGCGCGCAACATCCCCACGGCTATGGAGAGGCGTTGGCGCTCGCCGCCAGAAAGCGAAAGGGGGTGTCGATCTTCGAGCGGCAGGAGCCCGAACCGATCGAGCATCTGCCGAACGGTTTCCTCATCGTTGCCATTGCCTGCCGCCAAGGCTTCGGAAATCACCGAATCGCCAAAGAGTTGGTATCCGGGCTCCTGCATGACGAGATGAATGCGCGTCGGGCGCAGCTTGGCCTTCAGCGGAACGCCTGCCACGGAAACGATTCCGCTCTGCTCCTTCGTCAGACCGCAGAGGCATCTGAGAAGCGTTGTCTTTCCCGCGCCGTTTTCGCCAACTATTCCGACGATGCGACCGGAGCAAAGCTCTAAGTCGAGGTCTTCCAAAATCGGATCTTTGCGCTTGTAGCCGACGACGAGCGATTCGGCTGAGAGTGCCCGCTGAGGCTTCGGTTCTGCATACTCTCCAGCGACATCGACGCCGAGTGCGAGATCGCCCTGCTTCCCCCACGACCTCAGGCCCCGTCTCTTTCGCTCTTCTTCCGAGAGTCCTGCAAACTCCGAAGGGGTCCACTGGGCGGTTATGGAACCATTCTCCATCGCCATGATGCGGTCGGCGATCTCCTCAAGCCACCACAGCCTATGCTCTGAGACGAGCACGGTCTTCCCCAAGGACTTCAGTCTCGATACGACGTCGGCGAGCCGCCGTATCGAGGCTATGTCGAGCGATGCCGTCGGTTCGTCAAGCACGAAGACGTCGGGATGCATGGCATAGGCTGATGCAATGACCACTGATTGTCGCTGTCCGCCGGAAAGGGCCTCCACGTTCCGTCCCAGAAGAGGCTCGATGCGCAGGGCGGCGGCAGATTCTGCAACGCGGGAGGCAATGTCCT